>Ga0265318_10000125_pt1 | contig 70978 bp, 77 predicted proteins | sample 4821metaG_FD_192431 | JGI IMG/M metagenome (GOLD analysis project Ga0265318, IMG submission 192431) | Rhizosphere microbial communities from Carex aquatilis grown in University of Washington, Seatle, WA, United States - 4-8-21 metaG | ecosystem: Host-associated > Plants > Roots > Rhizosphere >... | reverse complement strand
GAGACGGAGGGGGAAGCAGCGCACTCGCCCCCTCCACCGCTTCGCGGTTCCCCTCCCCCGCGTTGCGGGGGAGGATAAGTTGCCGGCGATCATCACTTGCTCAGAGCGGGCGGACATCGACGGGCTGTCCGGGGTTGAGGTTCAGGCCGCCCGGCGCGCGCGCCTCGACCTTGAAGACCAGCTTCTCGCGGTTGCCGACGGAGAAGATCACGGGCGGGGTGAACTCCTCCTGGGCGGCGATGAAGCTGACGGTCGCGGTCAGGTCCCTGGTGCAGCCGTCGCAATGGATGGAAACCCGCTGGCCGAGCTTCACCTTCGCGAACTCGGTCTCCGGCACGAAGAAGCGCACATAGACATTGGCGGGCGGAAGGATCGAGACCACCGGCGTCATCGCGGGCGCGTATTCGCCGGGGCGGAAGAAGACGTCCTGGACTCGACCTTCAGTGCGCGAGACGACGACGCGCTCGGAGAGCTGATAGGCGGCGCCTGTAAGCGTCGCGCGCGCCTGGGCTTCGGTCGCGCTGATCTGCGCGATCAGGGCGGCCGCGGTATCGTAAGCGGACTTCGCCTGATCGAGCGCCTGCTTCGAGGTGGCGCCGGAGCGCAGCAGACCTTGCTGGCGCGCAAGCTCCTTGGCGGCGAGATCAAGGCTCGCGCGCGCCTGTCCCATCTGGCCCTGGGCCTGCGCGATCTGCGCCTCGGCCTGATCGCGCGCCGCGGCCTGCGCGGTGTCGTCGAGGCTGAAGAGAAGGTCGCCGGTCTTCACCTGCGCGCCGCGCTCGACGCGCAGGTTCGCGACCCATCCGGCCTGCGGCGCCGCCACGAACGCGGTGTCGCCTTCGGCATAGCCGAGCCAGGCGTGATCGTCGCTGCGGCCGCAACCCGTCAGCACGAGAAGAAGAATTGCGGCAATGGATTTTCTCATGGCGCAAGTCCGCGGAAGAGGACGTCGAGATGCGTGTCGACGAGGCCCTGATAGTCGTAAGGCTCGGGATCGAAGCGCGCGAAGGTCGTGCGCCAGATCGCGCCGAGCAGAACGGGCGCGATGCACAGCCGTACGGCGTGCTGCACGGGGACGATGCGGAACTCGCCCTGCGCGATGCCGCGCTCGATCAGGCCCGACATGAGCTCCAAGCCCTTCTCGATCACCTCGTCGCGATAGAAGCGGGCGAGTTCGGGGAAATTGCCGCTCTCGGCGATGATGATCTTGGGCAGCACCACGCGGTCGCTTGTGGTCAGCAGATGCGCCATCGCGCCCAGCGCCATGCGCAGCATGTCGCGCGCCGGGCCCGGGAAATTGCGTACGTTCTCGATGACGCCGGCAAGCGTGGCGCCGATGGATTCGCGCACCAGGGTCTTGAAGACCGCTTCCTTGTTTTCGAAATAGAGATAGATCGTGCCCTTGGTCACGCCCGCACGCGCCGCGATGTCTTCCATCCGCGTGCCCGCGAAGCCCTTTTCGGCGAAGACTTTCAGAGCGGCGTCCAGGATTTCGGCAGGCCGCGCCTCCTTGCGGCGAGCCCAGCGTCCGGAGCGGGTAAGCTTCTGATCCATGGCCTTAATTTAAATAACTGAACAGTCAGTTATATATTTTGCGGGTCGAAGTCAAGGCAGACCCGCCCTGCGCGTCCCTCAAATCAGGGTTTCTTGAGCACCATGCGGGCCCGGTCGCCGTCGCGGGTGAGGGCTACGACCTCGAAGCCTTCGCCGCGGCACATATGCGGCACGTCGATCGGCGCCATCGGATCGTCGGTGAGGATCTCGATCTCGGCGCCTGCGCCGGCACGGGCGAGCGCGCGCCTGGCGAACAGCGCGGGCAGCGGACATTTCAATCCGCGCAGGTCCAGGATGTCGTGCGCCATCGCGTTGCCTTGACGCTTGCCTGTCCAAACCTATTCTCGATCCAAGGCCGGAGCGAATCGTCGATGAGCGTGGTGGACAGGATTTCGCGCGAGGCCGTCTATGTCAGCTCGGTCGCGCGCTCGCTCTGGCGCCTGCGCCACACCAACCCGCAATCGACGCGCACCATCAGCGACATCTTCGAGGACTTCGCCCGCGACAAACCGGCCAACATCGCCGTGCTCTATCAGGACCGCACGCTGACCTACGCGGATTTGGCCGCGGGCGCGAACCGCTATGCGCATTGGGCGCTTGCGCAGAACATCCGCAAGGGCGATGCCGTCGCGCTGTTCATGGAAGGCTGTCCGGAATACCTGATGGCGTGGCTCGGGCTGGTGAAGCTCGGCGCGGTCGTGGCCCTCATCAACACCAATTTGCGCGGGCCCGCGCTCGCGCATTCCGTCGCCATCGCCAGGGCGCGCCAGGCGATCGTAGGCCACGAGCTTGCGCTAGCCTGGCAGGAGGCGATGGCGGCCGGCGAGACCAAACCCGTCGCCTGGCTCACCGGCGGCACCGCGCCGGGGACCGAGGATCTCGACGCCGCGCTCGCGCAAAGCTCGCCCGCCGTGCCCGACAAGGCGGTGCGCGACGGGCTCGTCTGCAAGGACAACGCCTTCTACATCTACACCTCGGGCACGACGGGCCTGCCCAAGGCCGCGAATTTCAGCCATATGCGCATGCTCTACATGATGTACGGCTTCGCGGGCGCGCTCGACGCCAAGGCGGGCGACCGCATGTACGACACGCTGCCGCTCTATCATTCGACGGGCGGGGTGTGCGCGGTGGGCGTGGCGCTGACGACGGGCGGCTCGCTGGTGATCCGCCGCAAATTCTCGGTGCACGAGTTCTGGAACGACTGCCACCGCTACCGCCCGACCTTCTTCCAGTATATCGGCGAGCTCTGCCGCTATCTGCTCAACGCACCCATCGGCCCGCATGAGCGCGATCATGCGATCCGCGCGATCACCGGCAATGGGCTGCGGCCCGAGATCTGGGACGCGTTCCAGACGCGTTTCGCCATTCCCAAGATCGTCGAGTTCTACGGCGCCACTGAAGGCAACGTCTCGATGATGAACTATGACGGCAGGCACGGCGCGGTGGGCCGCGTGCCGAACTACATGCGCTCCATCATCAAGACCCGCATCGTGCGCTTCGACCTCGACGGCGAAAAGCCGGTGCGCGGCGCGGACGGGTTCTGCATCGAATGCGCCGCCGGAGAGGCGGGCGAGGCCATAGGCGAGGTCCAGAGCGAGGCCGGCCGCAGCTTCGAGGGCTATACGCAGAAGATGGACACCGAGAAGAAGCTGCTGCGCGACGTCTTCGCGAAGGGCGATGTGTGGTTCCGCACCGGCGATCTGATGCGCCGCGACACGGACGGCTATTTCTATTTCGTCGACCGCATCGGCGACACGTTCCGCTGGAAAGGCGAGAACGTCGCGACCAGCGAGGTCGCCGAGGCGCTCGGCGTGATCCCCGGCATCGCCGAAGCGAACGTCTACGGCGTCGCGGTTCCGGGACAGGACGGCCGCGCGGGCATGGCGGCGCTTGTCACCGCGCAGGGCTTCGACGTCGCCACGCTGGGCGCCGTGCTGGGCAAGAGCCTGCCCGCCTATGCGCGGCCGCTTTTCCTGAGGCTCTCCCCGCAGCTCGAGATCACCGGCACCTTCAAGCAGCGCAAGGTCGAGCTGGTGAAGGAAGGCTTCGATCCGGCCCGCATCGCCGACCCGCTCTACTGGTACGACGCGGCCGGCGGCAGATACGAACCGCTCGATGCGGCGCGCTACGCCGACATCGCCGAAGGACGCGTGAAGCTTTAGATTCCTTGATTTGCGCGCAATTTACGGGTCAAGCGAAGTACGCTTGACCCTATTGCGCTCCAGGCTCAGAACACTTCGGGCGCGCCACCCTGCTCCGCGACGGCGCGATAGGCGTAAGCCGCCGCGCCGGTATACATGCCGTAGAGCAGCAGCGTCGCGAGCAATCCCAAGGGATAGGCCACGTACCAGAAGCGCTGGGGGAATTCGCTCACGGTCATCACGAATTGCTGCTGCAGGGCCGTGATCTCCAGCGGCGTCATGCTGGCGTGGAAGGAATGAAAAAGCGGCGCCAGCAGAAAGCCGAGGAACACGATCTCCAGGATCACGAAGGGCGCCAGGATGACGGACATCGCCGCGAAGATGCGCCAGAAATTTCCGGCGGTGAGCTGCCAGGCACGGATGAGCGAAACCTTGTGCTCGGCCACCGCGACGGCGGAAAGGAAAAACGACAGCCTCGTGGCGATGTAGAGAAGCGCGCAGAACAGCGCGAGGAAAAGCGCGATGACGATGAAGACCCCATATGTCTTCACAATGACCGCGGTGATGCCGCCGGCGATGACGGTCACCAGGACGAGGCCGATATAGATGATCATCATCACCAGGAAGAACAGAAGCGTGGAGCCGAGCGTCCGCCACATCGCCGCGCCGAACGGGAACTGAAGGAACGCGTTGCCGCTGCGAAGCCCGAGCGCTTCCTTGGTGAGCGCCGCGAGCTGTGCGGATTGCGCGATGAAGCCGATCGCCGTCAGCGCCAGCAGCATCGGCGCCTCGACGAGCGCGGCTTGCGGGTCGCGCTGCGCCTGGAGCTGGGTCGCCAGTGGCGGCTGCAGGTAGTAGGTGGCCGTCCACAGGAGCGCGACCGGTATCCAGATCGCGCCGAGGTTGCTCACGATGTTGCCGAACGCGAAGCCGTAGGCGCGCGCGATCATACCGCCGACTGGAATCCTGGCCGCCATGACGTCCCCCGTAAAGCGCCACTATAGCGCGCTCTTTGACGGGTTTCTAACGGCCAGGCTTCACGGTTAACCGGCGAAGGAGACCTCATGGGCGGGAACGATCTGCGCATAGCTGCCGCCGAGCGTCTCGTTCTCATGCGCCACGATGTCCTCGGCTCTGAGGATCCTGCTGTCCCCGGTGGTGTGGCCGTCCGCCACCAGCACGACGCGATAGAGGCGCTCGACCGCGCCGCGCACTGCCGCGTCGACGCAATATTCGCTCTGCATGCCGCAGACGACGAGCGTCCCGACGCGGGCGGCTTTCAGCTTCGCGTCGAAATCCGTGCCGTTGAAGGCGCTGCCGCGATGCTTGACCGTGACGTCGTCGCCGTCGCGCGGCGTGAGCTTCTCGTGGAAGGCAAAGCCGGGCTTGCCGGGATGGAAGGGATGATCGGGCCCGCCGTCATGCTGCACGAAGAAGACGGGGGCGCCGGCCTCGCGGGCGCGCGCGATCAGGCTCGCGATGCGCTCGACCGTGCCCTCGCCGTCATGGATGCGGAAATCCGGGATCTCGAACATGCCCTGCTGCACGTCGATGACCACGAGCGCCGTCGTCATCGCCGCACCTCGAATCCCTCGACCGGCGTCCAGTTGCGCTTGCGCCGTGCGATCCGCGCGGGCACGTCCTCGGCGTCGAAATCGTGGGGTGCGGCGGGGAAATCGAGCGCGGGCCGTTGCTTGAACGTGTTGGCGTTCACGGTGAACCAGCCGCGTCCTTCGTCCTCGAGCAGTGCGCCGATATAGACGCCGCAGCGGCGGCAGACGAGAAAATCGGCCGTCTTCAGCCCGAAGCGGTAGCGCTCCAACAGATCGCCGTCGGCTACGGCGATGCGGACCCTGCCGGCCGGATCGGAGGTGTTGCGCGCGCCATGGGCGCGGCAAAAGCCGCACATATCCGCACGCAGCCCCAGCGTCTCCAGCGGCGCGGTCGCCTCGAAGACAAAGCTGAGATTGCCGCAGTGACAGCCGCCCTCGAAGCGGTGCGAGGTCATGGGAGGATCCTTACGCAGACGCACCCGACGCTAGAGCAATTCCAGCTCTGACAGCACCAGCAAAATTGTCATTCCCGGCGAGCGGCGCATGCAACGCATGGGAGGGTCTTTCCATCGGCAAAACCCTCACCCTTCGACAAGCTCAGGGTGAGGGAATGCGGCAGCGTCATGCTTGCCGCAGCCTGGCGGTGCCCGATCTCCCTCATCCTGAGCTTGTCGAAGGATGAGGGATTGCGGAATCGGGCCGTGCTCACTCCGCCGCTTTGGCGGCCTTCTTGGCTTCGTCTTCGTGGTGCTTCTGGATCGTCTGCATCGCGGCGCCGATGGCGGCGCCGATGAAGCGCTCCTTGTTGTCCTTGGCCCAGGCGAGCGCGGTCTCGCGCGCCGTGTTGGCGCCGTTGATCGCGGGCGTCACGTGGCGCTGCCAGAGGTCGTAGGACTTTTTCGTGTTCTCGAAATTCGCCCAATTGTGCGCGAGCTGCAGGAAGCAGCCGAACTCGCCCTGCTTCTTCTGCAGGCGGCGGATCTGGGTGATGGCGTCGTCGGGCGTGCCGACCACGGCGACGCCTTCCTCGACCAGGGATTCGAGCGGACGGTTCTCGGTCGTCTCGCGGCCGGCGACCGCCGAGATGCCGGAGAAATAGTCGCGCCATTTCTCGAAACCGAACTTGCAGTTCTCGAACGCCTGCTCGCGCGTCTCGGCGATGTGGACGGGCCCGACGAGGCGCAACGCTTGGCTGTCCATCTTGCGGCCGTGCTCGGCAGCGGTGTCGTTGGCGACCTTCCAGTTGACGGCCAGCGCGTCGTAGCCGCCGGCCTGCGTGGCCGCGACGCAGAGCATGCCGAAGCCGTGGCGGCCCGCGAGCTTGCCGCCCGACGGCGTCACCGACGAGGCGACGCAGATCTCGGGATGCGGCCAGGTATAGGGCAGGAGCTGGCACGTCGCGTCGGCGAGATTGAACCATTCGGATTTGTGCGTGACGCGCTCGCCCTTCCACAGGCGAAGGATGATCTCGATCGACTCCACCATGCGGTCGCGTTGCGTCGACGGTTCGATGCCCATCGAGAACGCGTCCGACGGCAGAAGCCCCGGTCCCACGCCGAACATCACACGGCCGCGCGTCTGGTGGTCGAGCTGGATGATGCGGTTCGCCGCCATCAGCGGGTTGTGATAGGGCAGCGACACCACGCCGGTGCCCAGCCGGATGCGCCTGGTGCGCTCGGCCGCGGCGGCGATGAAGAGTTCGGGACTGGAGATGATCTCGAAGCCGGCCGAATGGTGCTCGCCGATCCAGGCCTCTTCGTAGCCGAGCTTATCGAGATGCTCGACGAGCTCGAAATCGCGCTGGATGCAGAGCGTGGGATCCTCGTCGACGGGGTGGAACGGCGCGAGGAAGATGCCGTTGCGCAGCTTGATGGTCATGGTCGTTGCCTCGAAATAGCGGTGAGCGACTATGCCACGCCGTCAGTTGGGAGTCGCGGGCGGCGAAAAGCCGCCTAAGCTTTCCTCTACGGCAGCGGCGATGTCGAACAGCCGGTCCTCGCCGTTCCACGGCCCCACGATCTGCACGCCGACCGGCATGCCCGCGCTTGTCCTGCCGGCAGGAACCGCGAGCGCCGGCGCATGCAGCGAGGTCGCCGGCGCGATCCACCACAACAGGGTGGAGTACGGGACCTGCGCGCCGTCGACGTCCAGCTTGCGGTCCGAGAACGTGCCTTCATGCATATGCCGGAAGGCGGTGACCGGCGAGACAGGCATCACGATCGCGTCGGCGGTTCCGGCGAAGAATGCCGCGAGCGCGTCTTTCTGCTTCTGGCGCTGGACCTGCGCCCTGACGATCTCGCGATAGCTTGCCGTCGCGCGCAGGCGATAGAGCGCGGCTTCCGCCCCATTGCCGCCTTCGCGCACCAGCCGCTCGTCCTCGGTGCGGCGGGCAACCGCACTGCTGTAGACGTCCTGCGGAAGATCGGCATTGAGCACGCCGGTCAGGATGGTGCGATAAGTATCGATCAGCTCTTCGCCCGGGATCGGCGGCTTGGCGCGGAAGACTTTCATGCCGCGCCGCGACAGCGCGTCGGCGGCGCGTCCGACGGCCTCGCGCACTTCGCCCGCCAAGGGCCAGCCCGGCTCTTCGTCCCACACCGCGATGCGCAAACCGTCCGCGGATGCGGGCTTCGCGGCACGTCCGCTGAGCACGCTCCACAGCAGGCGCAGATCGCCGATATTGCGCGCCATCGGACCCACGACGTTGAGGTCTCTCTCGATGAAGGCGTCGGGCGCGGGCGGAATGTGGCCGCGCAGGGAGAGCGTGCCCCAGCTCGGCTTGAGCGATGCGACGCCGCAGAAATTCGCCGGATGCCTGAGCGAGCCGCCGATGTCCGATCCGATCTCGAGCGCTGTGATGCCGGATGCCAGCGCCGCCGCGGCACCGCCCGACGATCCGCCGCATGTGCGCGAAAAATCGAAGGGGTTGTTCGTCGTGCCGTAGATCTCGTTGTAGCTCTGGATGTCGCCCAGCATGGTGGAGACGTTGGTCTTGCCCCAGATCACCGCGCCGGCGCGGCGCGCGGCCGCGACGACGTCGGCGTCCTCGCAGTCCTTGGACCGCCCGGTGAAGCCGCGCGCGCCCACCACCGCCGGCAGGCCTTCGACGTCCAAGCCGTCCTTGATCGTCATCGGAAGGCCCGCGAGCACGCCGACCGCGCGGCCCTTGGCGCGTGCGTTGTCGATCGCCGCGGCATCTTTTCGCGCGCGGTCGAGATCGCGCTCGGTCACGGCGTTGATCGTCCGGGCCAGCGCCTCGCCGCGCGCGGCATGCGCGTCCAGAAGTTCGCGCGCCGAGACGCGCCTCGCGTTCAGATCGGCCAGCATGCCGCGTGCCGTCGCGTAAAGATCGATCATTTGCGATTCCCGGTTTCGCACGGAATGACATAGCCTGCGCGCGGAACTGTCCAGCGGGATCTCACCATGCGCGCCGCGCTCTTCAAGGAAATGTCCAAACCCCTGGTGATCGAGGCCATCGGCGATCCGGTCCCCGGACCGCACGACCTCATCCTGCGCGTGAAGAATTGCGGCATCTGCGGCTCGGACCTGCACATGACCGAACCTACCTCGATCATGCCGCTCGCACTGGGCGCCGTGATGGGACACGAATTCTCGGGCGAGGTGATCGAGGTCGGAAGTGCTGCCAAGTCGCGCTGGAAGAGCGGCGACCGCGTCGCGGGCTTTCCCTATATCTGCTGCGGCGATTCCAGCCCTTGCGCGAATTTCGGCTTCGGCGCGCAGATGTGCGGCAAGGGCGTCGCGGTGGGATTGGGCCAGAGCAACGGCGCCTATGCGGAGCTCGTGCGCATCGGAGCGAGCGGCGCGTACCGCCTGCCCGACAGCGTCTCTTTCCGCGAAGGTGCGCTGGTCGAGCCGCTCGCGGTCGGCCTGCACGCCGTCGACATGGCGAAGATGGAGCGCGGCGCCACCGTGCTCGTGATCGGGGCGGGGCCCGTGGGCCTTGCGGTGATGCTGTGGGCGAAGTTCCTGGGCGCCCGCCACGTGATCGTGAGCGAGCGGGCGCAGGTGCGCCGCGCGATGGCGGCCGGGTTCGGCGCCACCGACGCCGTCGATCCCTCGCAACCGCTCACGCCGCAGGTCGAGAAGATCGCCGGCCGCGGCCCCGACATCATCTTCGAATGCGTCGGCGCGCCGGGGATGATCGGCGGCGCCATGATGGAGGCGCCGCGCGGCGCGCGCATCGTGGTCGCGGGCGTGTGCCAGCAGCCGGACACGATCATGCCGCTCATCGGCATCATGAAGGAGATCAACCTGCAATTCGTGCTCGGCTACCGCCCGGCCGATTTCGACTATGTGATCGCGATGATCGCCTCGGACCGCATCGACGTGGCTTCCATGATCACCGACATCGTCGATCTCGACGGATTGCCGCCCGCCTTCGAGGCGCTGCGCAAGCCCGCGCACCAATGCAAGGTGATGCTGGAGAACTAGCGGCCAGCATGCGCCTTCATATAGGCGCGCAGCACCGCGTTCATGCGCGTCTGATAGCCCTTGCCCTGCGCCTTGAACCAGGCGAGCACGTCGGGGTCGAGGCGCAACGAGGTCAGCTGCTTCGCCTCCGGCCAGACGATCTTCGCATTCTTCCAGAACGCCTTTGACGTCGGCTGCGCGTCTGGATCGCTCAGGGCTCGCGCTCTAACCTCGGCGTCGGAGAGACGCTTGAAGGCCTCCCAATCATCCGTGAGAGGGGCCGGTTTTGCGCCAGAATTCCTCGCGCTCCTTGCGGTCGGCCTTGCGTGCCGAGATGATGCGTCGTTCGCCGCTGCTTTTTTCGGTGAATGCGACGAAGACTTCGGTGCTTTCGATGATTCCAATCGCATTGATGCGGGTTTCGCCATATTCGTACCTGTCATCGATCCGTTCGACCAACGGTCCGTCGAAAATCCGGACCGCACGCTCGAAGGAGATGCCGTGCTTGCGGATGTTCGCGGCGTTCTTGGCCGGATCCCACGTATAGCGCATTGTATATACGGGTCGTAGCTACGTCAAATCAGGGACCGATTCGGTCTTCCGGTATTATATCCCACATTTGACGCCTGTGGTCGTCCGGCGCGTCCACGACGTGCGGGTCACCGTCGCCGAGCATCATGGTGGCGCGCGTCGGCGCGTCGTAGCGCGGCCAGGCGCCGGTGGGCGCGGAGGAAGGATCGCCGGTGCGCGCGAAGGCGATCCAGGAGTGCATCATCGCGGTGGAGAGCGCGTCCGCCCTGGCGCCCTTGCCGAAGAAGGCGCCGGCGAGCTTCTCGTTATAGGTGCCGAAGACGAAGCCGATCTCGAGCGCGTGGCACGATCCCAGCACGCCGCCCAGCAAGGGCGAGCGCCAGTCGAAGCGATAGGCGAAGGCGGGCGCATGCGCGCTCTGCGCTTCCAGAAGACGGGCCGCGGGCGCGGCGAAGGAATGATCGGTCATCACCGCGTTCCAGCGCTCGAACGGCGAACCTTCGCCATAGGCCGCAAGCAGCGCGTCGGCGTGCTCCTCTCCGACCAGCCCTGCCGTGTAGCGGCGCAGCTTCGCGCCATCCATCAATCTCAGTTTCGGCCGCGCCGCGGTGAAGAGCTTCCATTCCTCCATCGTCGTGCCGGCGAGCACGGGGATGGCGCGCGCCGCGCCGCTGCGCACCTGCTCGATGGCGCGTGTCGGAAGCACATTGCCGTCGATGGTGGGGCCGAACGGCAAGCCGCCGAGATCGCGCGGCGCGTCGAGGATCGCACCCTGCGCCTTGAGGATGGCGGCCATGGGCACTGAGAGCAGATGCGCCGCGTCACAGCCCAGATGCTCGATCAGGCGGCGCGCGATCTTCGCCGAAGAATCGGGCTTGCGCCCGATATGCGCGGCCCCCGACTGCAGGATCGCCTTGTGGAACAGCCCGCGCGCGGCGGGCGCCGCGAGCAGCGCGCCGACGCTCATCGCACCGGCGGATTCGCCGAAGACCGTGACGTTGCCCGGATCGCCGCCGAACGAAGCGATGTTCGTCTTCACCCATTGCAGCGCCGCGATCTGATCGCCGAGCCCTTCGGTGCCGGCGCCCGGGCATTTGCCGTCCGTCGCGCCTGCGAGGTTGAGGAAGCCGAACGCGCCCAGGCGGTAGTTGATCGTCACCACGACGACGTCGCCCAGCGCCGCGAGCCGCTTGCCGTTATAGGTGCCCAGCGTGCCCGCGCCGGTGACGAAGGCGCCGCCATGGATCCACACCATCACCGGGCGCAAGGGCCGTTCGAGCGACGGCGTCCACACGTTGAGATACAGGCAGTCCTCGGACTGCTCGCCAGGCGTGCCGCCGAGCAATCTTTCGGCGGCGCTGGCGATCTGCGGCGCGATGGTGGCGAACCGTGCGCCGTCGCGCACGCCGATCCAAAGCTTCGGCGGCTCGGCCGGACGCCAGCGCAAGGGCCCGACCGGCGGCTCGGCGAACGGAATTCCGTTGAAGCGCAGCACGCCGTCCTTGGAAAAGCCCTTGAGGTGCCCCTGGGCGATTTCCACGATTGCACCGGTCTGCTGGTCCATTTGCGCCTGTTTCCGATTGCCCGTCCCGATTGCCTGAACCGAGCATAGCGCAAGCGGCGCGCGCGTGTGCGGGCGTGCAAGACACCCATTATGTGTGGTAGAATCACATGATTTTCACTTTAAGATAGTACACATGGTGACTCCCGTAGAGGCTGCCCGTCGCTACAACGCGCTCGCCGAGGCCGAAGGCTGGCACTCGGCCTGCTACGCGGCACTCGATTTCAAGCACCGCGCGCTTGTGGATCTGCTTGCGATCTGGCGGCGGTTCGCGCTGCAAGGAAGTGTGCCAAGGCGCATCGATCTCAGCCCGCGCGTGCTGCGCGCGCATCTGGGCGACGTCGCGATCTATGAGCGCTCCCACGAAGGACGCGAACGCTATCGGCTTCGTGTGATGGGGATGCGGATTGCGACGGTGCTGGGCGATCTCAACGGCAAATATCTGGACGAGGCGGTTCCCAAGAAGTTCCTGAAGCGCTGGCACGCCGCGCCCAATGCCGTGCTGGACGCGGGCGCGCCGCTGCGTTTCCTGAGCCGCGCCGAGATCGCGGACAAGCCCTTCATCACCGGCGAGTACCTGATGGCGCCGCTGCTCGGCGACGGCGGCGGGATGGATACGGTGCTGGCCTCGGCGCTCTTCGGCCCGACGGTCACGCCTTCACGACGCTGAAGCCCGCGCGCGGGAAATGGACGACGACCTCGCCCACCTCCGGCGCCTCGCGCCGGATCGCGATCTCATGCGCGTTCGCAAAGAGGACGCTCCCCGCGACCGGGTCGCGGCCGTAATCGTCGGCGGAGACGGTGACCTTGTCGCCCGGTTGAAGGCGCCCCGACGGATCAGCCTTTTCCTTCGCATCCGAAATCGAAGTCTTTGCGACGGCGAGCGCCTCTCTCGCGTCCATCGGCGTGGGCGCTCCGTGACCGAGGGTTGCGACGCGCGCGACCCACGCCTCGATCTTCGGGAACTCCGCCAGAAGCTGCGGCGCGACATGGGGGATCGCGGCCTTGATCCACCAGAAATTCATATAGGCGTGGAGATCGGCTGCGCCGGGCTTGGGTCCGCCCATGAAAGCGCGTCCGTCTTCCAGCGTCTCGGCGACGAAATCGGCATGCGCGCGCCATTGATCGCGCGCGAAGGGGGCGGCCGCCTTCATCGCCTCGACCGAGAAGGTGCTGCCCGACATCTTCGCGCGATCCTGTTTGAACGCCTCTGGCACCATGTCGCCGATCTCGGCGAACACGACCGCCACGCTCGGCATGAAGAACAGCCGGTCGCTCCAGAATCCGATGGCATAGGCGAGCCCGTTCTTGACCGGAAAGATCGACGGCTCGGGATGACGCGCCTCCAGCGCGCGCAGGATGATCTGCGTGTCGCAATAGACGTCGGCGCCGATCTGCATCACCGGGATCTTGCGATAGCCGCCGGTGAGGGGAACAAGATCGGGCTTCGGCATGATCACCGGCTGCTCGACCGAGCGCCAGCCAAGGTTCTTGATGCCGAATGCCACGCGTACCTTCTCGGAGAAGGGCGAGGAGGGATAGTGGTGGAAGATGATTTCGTGTGCGGTCATTGTTTCCTCTTTCTACCAAACCGTCATGGCCCGGTTTATCCGGGCCGTCCATTTTTCCCGAAGGAAAATGGGTCGCCCGGATAGTCCGTAGCGACAGCGTACGGACGGGCGATGACGAAAAGGGATTCAGCGCAGCTCGTTGGAGAAGCGGATATTGCCCTTCTCGATGCCCTCGAGGACGACGTCGAGGCCGCCGGAGCGGATCATCCATTCCAGGCGATGGTCGCGATACTCGCGCTTGAACACGCCGCTCTCGATGGCTTTGTGCACGTCGGTCATCGAGGTGACGACCGCTGCCGCCGCCTTCGCCGCTTTCGCCACCGACGGCCGCTGATTGGCGCGCTTGAGCCATTGGCCGAGCTTCGAGCTCTCATCCGGCCCGATGCCGTTGCCGCGCGCGCCGTTCAGGTACGGCACGACGGACAGATCGGCGAGGCCGAAGCGGTCGCCGCCGAACCATTCCCCGTCGCCCAGATGCCGCGCGAGCCACTCATAGATGCCGCGCGCCTGGTTCGACGCGCGCGCCTCCAGCGTGCGCGCACGCTCGCCCTGCGCGCGCCTGAACCATTTGATCTCGCCCAGGCCCCAGTTGATCGGCTCGAAGGACGTGTCCATCACGTCCTCGATGGTGCGCGCCATCGCGCGCGCGACAGGGTCTTTCGGGAACAACGCGGGCTCGGGCCATTTGTCCTCGATGTATTCGACGATGATGGTGGAATCGAAGAGCGAGACCTCGCCGTCGATCAGGGACGGCACCTCGCCGCGCGGATTGGATTTCAGGAACTCGCGATCCGGCTGGCCCGAGCCGATCGCGACCGGCATCTTCGCCTCGTAAGCGACGCCCTTCTCGTCGAGCGCGATCTTGACCTTCTGCGCATAGGGCGAGAGCGGGTGTTCGTAGACGATCAGGGTCATGGCATTTCCTTCCATTGCTACAATCCGCTCAACCCGCCATCGACCGCCAGCGTCTGCGCGGTGATGTAGGCGCTTTCGCCGCAGATCAGGAACAGCGCGGCATAGGCCGTCTCCCAGCCCGTGCCCTGGCGGCCGAGCGGGATGCTGGTCGTGGCGCGGTTCGGGCGGCCGCGCGTGGCGAGACGTCCGATGGACGTGTCCATCAGGCCGGGTGCGACGACGTTCGCGCGGATGCCGCGCCGCGCGCCTTCGAACGCCACGTGGCGGCAAAGGCCGAACAGCGCGGATTTCGAGGCGTCGTAAGCGGGCAGGCGGCTTCCCGCGGTCAGCCCCGCGATGGACGAGATGAAGACGATGGAGGCGCCTTCGCTCAGCCTGGGCCACGCGGCTTTCACGCTCAGCATGTGGCCGGTGAGATTGATCGCGAGCACCTTGTCCCAGCTTTCGCGCGTCGTGCCTTCGAGCCACGGTCCGCCGGCGCCTATGCCGACATTGAGCACCAGCGCGTCGAGCCCGCCGAGCCTCCCCGCGGCTTCGTCGACCATGCGCACGACGTCGTCTTCCTTGGTGACGTCGGCGGTGACCGCGAAGGCGCGGCCGTCGCAGAGCGCGGCGGTTCCCTCGGCCGCCTTCGGGTCGCGATCCGCGACGGCGACGCGCGCGCCCTCGCGCGCGAACAGCACGCACATCGCCCGTCCGTTGCCGATGGGGGTGTCCGCCTCGCCGATATCCATCTGCCCGCCGCCGACGACGAGGATGCGCTTGTCCGTCAGCCGTCCGCGGCCGGGGGCCGTGCCGGTGCTTTCGCTTGGCGTGTAAGGCGTGCGGTCGGTCATCGCAGCTACAACTTTCGAGCGCCTTGCTCTGTCAGATCGAGCATGAACAAGGCGGCTTTGGCATCAAGTTCGCCGGAGAAGATATCGCGCCATGCCCAACGCGGCAGCTCTTTCCCCTTATCGTCGAACAGACGCACATCGCCGCAGGACAGCATCCACTGCATCGCGGTGTTGAACACTTCGGTCGTGGGAAAGAGGCCGCGGATCGTCCGTAACGGCAGCTCTCCGCCCAAAAGCTGGTCCAGGGTCTCGAGTTCTGGCGACATCGTCCATCCTAGCTTGACGGATTAGGGCGCGGCTGCTTGATCGATGCAAGACGAAAGAGGACGAACATGATCCGGGCGGTGATTTTCGATTTCGGCGGGGTGTTCACCTCCTCGCCCTTCGAGGCCTTCGCGCGTTATGAGCGCGGACGGGGTTTTCCCGAGGGGCTGATCCGCAAGATCAATTCGGCCAATCACCTGGAGAACGCCTGGGCGCGGTTCGAGCGTGCGGAGCTCGATCTCGACGGCTTCGATGCGGCGTTCGCGGCGGAAGCGCAGGCGTTCGGCTTCGAGGTGCCGGGCCGCGACGTCATTGCCCTGCTGTCGGGCGACGTCCGGCCCGAGATGGTCGAGGCTCTGCGCCGCATCAAGACGCGCTTCAAGACCGGCTGCATCACCAACAACGTGCCGTCGATGCAGGCGATCGGCGCGGACAGACCGGACAATCTCTATCGCCGCGAGATCGTGGAGATGTTCGATTCCCTCATCGAATCCTCCAAGGTGGGGCTGCGCAAGCCGGATCCGCGCATCTACACGATGATGTGCGAGGCGCTCTCGGTCGTGCCGGAAGAATGTGTCTATCTCGACGACCTCGGCGGCAATCTCAAACCCGCACGCGCGATGGGGATGATCACGATCAAGGTGGAAAACGCACCCCAGGCCGTCGCGGAACTGGAAGCGGCGACGGGAATGCGCTTAAGCTGACGCAACGCCAACCAGGAGTGCTGTCCGTGACCATTTCGATGTACCAGGCCTCGATCCCCGTCTATCTGCAATATCTGAATTCCGTCTCCGCGATCCTCGACAAGGGCGCGGCATTCGCCGAGGCGAAGAAGATCGATCCCGCGGTGCTGCTGCAGACGCGGCTCTATCCCGACATGTTCCCGCTGGTGAAGCAGGTGCAGATCTTCACCGACCAGGCCGTGCGCGGTTCCGCGCGCCTCGCAGGGCAGGAGCCGGCCTCGTTCCCCGACACCGAGACCAGCTTCGCCGAGCTCAAGACGCGCATCGAGAAGGTCATCGCCTATCTCCGGACCTTCAAGCCGTCCGACATCGACGGCAGCGAGGACCGCGACATCGTGATGAAGACGCCGCGCGGCGACATGAACTTCAAGGGCCAGCAATACCTGCTCGGCTTCTCGCTGCCGAACCTGTTCTTCCACGCCACCGCGACCTACGCGATCCTGCGCCATGTCGGCGTCGAGATCGGCAAGATGGACTTCATGGGCGGCCCGCCGCGGTAGCCTATCCGCGCTACCCTCATGCTTCGACAAGCTCAGCATGAGGGACTGCTGCAATATGCCGTTTGGCTCAGGCCCTCACCCTGAGCTTGTCGAAGGGTGAGAGCAGCGAGTCCGAATGAACGGATTTGGCCCATGCACGCCACGCTCGACCGGCGACGTCTGATCAAGGGCTCCGCAAGCCTCGCGGCGCTCGGACTCGCCGGTTGCGCGACCGGGAGGATCGAGAAGCCTGCCGCCATCCCGCTCGCGCCGATCCGCGCGAGCGTGAACCGGCTGTTCGACATCACCGTCTGCCTGCGTCCCTTCCGCGCCGCAGGACCGCGCCTCGACACGGAACAGGTCGGATCGAAGCTCGTCGTGCACAATTACGGGCACGGCGGCAGCGGCTGGTCGCTGTCCTGGGGATCGGCGGCCATAGCCGTTAGCAAGGCGATGCAGGCGAGCCCGAAAGAGATCGCCGTCATCGGCTGCGGCGCGCTGGGCCTGACCTCGGCGATCACCGCGCAGCAGGCGGGTGTGCCGGTCACGATCTACGCGCGCGATCTCTTGCCCGAGACGCGCTCGGCGCGCGCGACGGGAAGCTGGACGCCCAGCTCGCGCATCGCGCTCGACAGCGCTGCGTCGAAGGACTTCCCCGCGCTGTGGGAGAAGATGGCGCGCATCTCCTTCCACACCTATCGCCGCTATCTGGGCCTGCCCGGCAATCCGGTCGAATGGAGCGACCGTTACAACGTGTTCGACGAGTCGCCCGCCGAGCGCGCCAAGCTTCGCCCCGCCGATCCGCTGGGCTTCGCGGACTACCAGGACCGCATCGCCGACATCATGCCGCCGGGCGAGGATCTGCCGCAGGGCGCGACGCCGTTCCAGTTTCCCTATGTGCGGCGCAGCTCGCTGATGCAGTTCAACATCGCCGATTACGGCCACACCTTGATGAGCGACTTCTTCGCCGCCGGCGGCAGGTTCGCGCGCGCCGAGTTCGCCGCGCTCGGCGACGTGTTGCGGCTCAAGGAGAAGGTGGTCATCAACTGTACCGGCTACGGCGCGCGCGAGTTGTGCAAGGACGAGAGCATCGTGCCGGTGCGCGGCCAGATCGGCTGGCTGATCCCGCAGCCCGAGGTGAATTACGGCGTCTATTACGAGGGCGTGTTCGTGCTGCCGCGCCGCGACGGCATCGTCGTGCAGCGGCTCGATGGCGGCGACATGCGCGGCTACGGCGACGCCAACGAGACGGCCGACCGGGCGGAGTCGGAAGAAGCGGTCAAGCGGGTCGCGGCGTTGTATCAGAGGTTCAAGGTTTAAGCCCAACTGTCATCCCCGGCGAGCATCGATGCGACAGCATCGATGCGAGGGAAGGGGACCCAGGTGGTTAGACTTGTCTGGCTCTTTCCACCTGGGTCCCCTTCCCCTCGCGCCGCGTTGCGGCGCTCGGCCGGGGATGACAAATGAGGATTTAAGCGAAATCCCTCGCCAATTCGTCGCGCACGGCCGGCGGGATGACCGCCATGTGGCTGTAGTTGGGGTGCGTGAAGCCGAGCACCACTTGGGCGCTCTTGAACTTCGCGATCTGTGCGGGTGTGAGCACGAAGCGCAGCCAGTGCACCGACGAGGTCTTGCCCTGCGGCGTCGTGCGGTCCTCGTATTCGGTAGGCCGGCCCTTGATGCGCTCGCCGCCGAGGTCCAGGAACGCGCTCTCCTCGATGTCGCCCAGCGTGCGCAAGGTGCGGTCGCGGCGCGCGGCGTCCTCGATCTCCAGCATCAGCGTCGCGATCAGCTCCGAGCCTTGCGGGATCAGCGGGTTGTAGGCCTCGAGCTCGCCCGCGATCTGCTCGGCGCCGCCCTTCTCGATGCGCAGCATTTCGTGGACCTGCAGCCACATCGTCTGATAGCTCTCGAAATAGAACGTCGCGAAGGGGCCGACCTCGACGCGGCGGTTCTTCTTCATCGCGATCGCCCGGTCACGCAGTTCCCTGCGGCGCGCCCGATAGTCGGCATCGCTCAGGATGTCGCTCTCGACGATCTTGCGTTGTGCGGCGCTCATCTTTGGTCCTCCAGCAATCCATAGGCCCGCGCCATGATCTCGATGGGATGCTCGGGTTCCTTCACCGGCGCGGTCTTGCCGTCCTTCTCCATCGCTTGGCTGACGTTGCTTACGATGTGCTGCGCCGCAAGCGGGCAGTCCGAGACGATATGGCCGCGCGCCTGTTGGGCGGCGGTGCGGAACACGGGGCGGCCGACCTTCACCGCCACCGCATGGGTGGGTTTGACCACCCCGAAGGTGCCGCCATGGCCCGAGCAGCGCTCGATCACATCGACGGGCGTTTCGGGGATGAGGCGCAGCATCTCCGCCGCCTTCGGGCCCATGTTCTGCGCGCGCGCGTGGCAGGCCAGATGCACGGTCACGCCCTCGGGAAGCGGTTTCATGCCGCCGGTCAAGCCTTCCTTCTTCGCGATGTCGACGACGTATTCGTCGATGTCGAAGACGTGCTCGGCGACGCGCTTGACGTTGGCGTCGTCGGGGACGATCAACGCCCATTCGAATTTCAGCATCAGCCCGCAGGACGCGGTCGCGGCGATGATGTCGTAGCCCTCGTCGATCAGCTTGACGAGTTCGGCGGAAACCTTGCGCGCCTGGCCCGCGACCTTCTCCATCTCGGCCTGCTCCAGGAACGGCATGCCGCAGCAGCCGGGATAGGCGGCCCTGGTCTCGACGCCCAGATGGTTCAGCACCGCGCGCGCGGCAAGTCCCGTCGCCGGCTTGTTGTAGTTGATGAAGCAGGTCGCGAAGAGCGCGGCCTTGCGCTTGCCGTAGGCGGGCGCGGATGCGTTCACTGTGCCAGGTCGCTTCTTGTCCGCGCGCATGAAGGTCTGGCTTGCGAATTTCGGCAGCTCGGCGTCGCGATCGATATGGGCGATGCCGTCCATCGCGCCGCGCGTAAGCCGGTTCGACTTCTTGCCCCCCCAGTTCACCAGTGGCGCCAGCGGCACCGCCATGCGCCCGTTGCGGTCCATCTCGGCCAATTGCCGCGCGGTGAAATCCGTCTTTCCTTTCTTCGCCTCCGCCACGCGGTGGCGCAGCATCAGATGCGGGAAGTCGAGCTGGAAGGGATGCGGCGGCACGTAGGGACATTTGGTCATAAAGCACATGTCGCACAGGGTGCAGGCCTCGGTGACTTGGCCAAAGTCTTCCGACTTCACGCCATGGACTTCGTCAGGGCTCGCGTCGACGAGATCGAACAGCCGCGGGAAGGAATCGCAGAGATTGAAGCAGCGCCGGCAGCCGTGGCAGACGTCGAACACGCGACGCATCTCGGCATCGAGCTTTTGCGGATCGGTGAAGTCCGGATCCTGCCACGCGATCGGATGCCGCGTCGGCGCGTCGAGGCTGCCTTCTCGATTTGTCATTCAAACAATCCTTGTCATCCCCGGCCGAGCGTTGCGACAGCAACGCGAGGGGAAGGGGACCCAGGTCGTCAGGAAATCTGGAAGTGGAAAGTTCGCACAGGGGCGTGCGAACTTTCCGAAACCGCGACTGTCATCACGACCTGGGTCCCCTTCCCTCAGATCGCGCGCGGTGCGCGCGATCTTCGCCGGGGATGACAGTTGAGTTACTTGCCCAGCGTATCCAGCGCCTTCTGGAAGCGGCCGGCGTGGGATTTCTCGGCCTTGGCGAGGGTCTCGAACCAATCGGCGATCTCGTCGAAGCCTTCCGAGCGCGCGGTCTTGGCCATGCCGGGATACATGTCGGTGTATTCGTGCGTCTCGCCGGCGATGGAGGCCTTGAGGTTCAGCGTGGTGTCGCCGATGGGCTCGCCGGTCGCCGGATCGCCCACAGCCTCGAGATATTCGAGGTGGCCATGCGCGTGGCCGGTCTCGCCTTCCGCCGTCGAGCGGAACACGGCGGAGACGTCGTTGTAGCCTTCGACGTCGGCCTTCTGTGCGAAATAGAGATAGCGGCGGTTCGCCTGGCTCTCGCCGGCGAACGCGTCGCGCAGGTTCTGGGCGGTCTTGCTGTCCTTGAGATGGGCCATTGTCGTCTCCTTGGGGCGGGCTAGGGCATTGCCCAAGGCAAAGATGGAACCCGCCGAGGCAGGAGTCAATAGTTTAGAATAGTTCTAAAGAAGAATTATACCCGGCGCAGGCGGATGACGACGTCGACGCGGTCGATCTGCGTCCCCTTGGGCGGGGTGGGCACGCCCGCGACCGCGATCGAGTCGCCGGGGATGTCGATCAGCCTTCCCTCGCCCTCGCAGTAGAAATGCTGGTGATCGCCGATATTGGTGTCGAAATAGCTGCGCGCGGCATCGACAACGACCTGGCGCAGCAATCCCGCATTCGTGAACTGGTGCAGGGTGTTGTAGACGGTGGCGAGCGAGACCTTGATCCCGGCCTCCTGCGCCTCGGCGTGCAGGCTTTCCGCGCTCAGATGGCGGTCCTCGTCGCAGAACAGCAGTCCCGCGAGCTCCAGGCGCTGGCGCGTCGGGCGCAGGCCGGCCTCGCGCAGGCGCTCCGCCGCCTTTTCGCCGCCTTTACCCCGGAGTTTCCTTGCCATCGACGCGTTCCCAAGGCCCTTGCGCGGCTGACACTCGCGCCGCATCTTTGCTAGAATGGCCTTCAGCTTTGTTAGAACGTTTCTAACAAGCGGAGATTGGCCCATACCCCGCCCGAGTCAAGGGGCGATGGAAGGAAACGTAAATTGGACACCGCAAATCCGGCCCGTAGGACAAGCTTCGATCTGCAGGGCCTGCTCGCCTGCGCCCGCGGCGAATTGTTCGGTCCCGGCAACCCGCAGCTCCCCTATCCCCCGATGCTGATGATCGACCGCATCCTCAAGATCGCCGAGCAGGGCGGCAGCGCCAACAAGGGCATGATCGAGGCCGAGTTCGACATCAACCCGAACCTCTGGTTCTTCAAGTGCCACTTCCTGGGCGATCCGGTGATGCCGGGGTGCTTAGGGTTGGATGCGATGTGGCAGATGGTCGGCTTCTTCCTCGGCTGGCTCGGCGGGCTCGGCAAGGGCCGCGCGCTCGGCGTGGGCGAGGTCAAGTTCACCGGCATGGTGCTGCCGACGGCCAAGAAGATCAGCTACTACATCGACCTGAAGCGCGTGATCATGCGCAGGCTCGTGCTCGGCATCGCCGACGGCATCATGAAGGTCGACGGCAACACGGTCTTCGAGGCCAAGGACCTGCGCGTCGGCCTGTTCACCGAAACCGCGCCGACAACGTAGCTCTTCATCTCCCCCCGTACTCACGGGGGGAGTGCCGCCGAAGGCGGCGAGGGGGGCGTCCCCCTCCGCGTTGCTGCGCAACGCACCTCCCCCGTAAGTACGGGGGAGGATACTTAGGGAACGATTTTCATGAGACGTGTTGTTGTGACGGGTATGGGGATCGTGTCCTCCATCGGCAACAACAGCCAGGAGGTCGTCGCGTCCCTGCGCGAGGCCAAGTCCGGCATCGTGGCCGCGGACGACTATGTGAAGATGGGCTTCCGCAGCCAGGTGCATGGCAGCCTGAAGCTCGATCTCGACCAGGTCGTCGACCGCCGGGCGCGCCGTTTCCAGGGCGACGGTGCGGGCTATTGCTGGGTGGCGATGACCCAGGCGATCCAGGATTGCGGGCTGGAGCCGGGCGACGTCTCCAATCCGCGTACCGGGCTGATCGTGGGCTCGGGTGGTGCGTCGACGAAAGCGATCGTGGCGGCGGCCGACATCGCGCGCCAGTCGGGGCCCAAGCGCATCGGGCCGTTCGCGGTGCCCAAGGCGATGTCGTCGACCTGTTCGGCGAATCTCTCGACCTGGTTCAAGACCAAGGGCGTGAACTATTCGATCTCCAGCGCCTGCTCGACCTCGGCCAACTGCATCGGCAACGCGTATGAGATGATCCAGTGGGGCAAGCAGGACGTGATGTTCGCGGGCGGCGGGGAGGAGCTCGACTGGACGCTCTCGGAGCTGTTCGACGCGATGGGCGCGATGTCGTCGAAGTACAACGCGACGCCCGAGAAAGCCTCGCGCGCCTATGACAAGAACCGCGACGGCTTCGTGATCTCCGGCGGCGGCGGCATATTGGTGCTCGAAGAGCTGGAGCGTGCGAAAGCGCGCGGCGCGAAGATCTATGCCGAGCTCGTGGGCTACGGCGCGACGGCGGACGGCGCCGACATGGTGGCGCCGTCGGGCGAGGGCGCGGTGCGCTGCATGCGCATGGCGATCGAGAACGTGCGCGGCCCCATCGACTACATCAATCCGCACGCGACCTCGACGCCGGTCGGCGACATCCCCGAGATCGACGCGATCAAGGAGGTCTTTGGGCTCGACAAGATGCCGCCCATCAGCGCGACCAAATCCTTGACCGGCCACAGCCAGGGCGCGGCCGGCGTGCATGAGGCGATCTACACGCTGCTCATGATGCGCCACGGCTTCATCGCCGAGAGCGCCAACATCGAAGAGATCGATCCCGCCGTCGCCGACGCCAATATCGTCCGCAAGCGTATCGACAATGCGAAGATCGAGACCGCGATGTCGAACAGCTTCGGCTTCGGCGGCACCAATGCCTCGCTGGTCTTCCAGCGGTACGACGCGTGAAAGGTTCCTCAGGGCAGCATGTCCGCTGTCCCAAAACGAGACGGGTATATGGCTGAAAACGGCGCATTGATGAAGGGCAAGCGAGGCCTGGTGATGGGGGTCGCCAACGACCATTCCATCGCCTGGGGCATCGCGCGCACCTTGAAGGAGCACGGCGCCGAGCTGGCCTTCACCTATCAGGGCGAGGCGCAGGCCAAGCGGTTGCGCCGGCTGATCAACGGCAATTCCACGCTCATGCTGCCGGGCGACGTGGAGAAGGACGAAGAGCTCGACGCGGCCTTCGCGACGCTCAAGAAGGAGTGGGGCGGGCTCGATTTCCTCGTCCATGCCGTCGCCTTCTCCGACAAGAGCGAGCTGACGGGGCGCTATGTCGACACCACGCGCGCCAATTTCGTGCGCACGCTCGATATTTCCTGTTTTTCCTTCACCGCGGTGGCGCAGCGCGCCACCCATCTGATGACGCCACCGGCCCAGGGCGGCAGCGGCGGATCGCTCGTCACGCTCTCCTATCTCGGCGCCAACCGCGTGATGCCGAACTACAATGTGATGGGCGTCGCCAAGGCGGCGCTGGAGGCGAGCGTGCGCTATCTCGCAGCCGACCTCGGGCGCGACGGGGTGCGCGTCAACGCGATCTCGGCGGGGCCGATGCGCACGCTTGCGGGCTCCGCGGTCGGCGACGCGCGCACTGTCTTCAAATGGAACAAGCACAACGCGCCGCTCAAGAAGAACCTCGAATTGGAGCATGTGGGCGGGGCGGCACTCTATTTGCTTAGCGATCTCTCGGCAGGCGTGACGGGTGAGGTCCACTTCGTCGACGCCGGCTACAACATCGTGGGCATGCCGCCCACGGCCGATCTCAAGGGCTGGAGCCCGCCGGAGAACGGCGCCGAGGGAGAGACGCATGCGAGGCCGGACGTTTGAAGCTGTCGTGATCCTGCTGGCGCTGCTCGCGCCGGCCGCAGCCTTCGCACAAGACCAGCAGGAATGGCGCGGCCATGTGCTCGCGCAGACGCAAGCCGCCTCGTCGCAGGATCAGGCTGCCATTCATTCCATCATGGATGCGCAGGCCAGCGGGAACGCGGGCGCGATCGCGGGCGAATGGCGCTGCCGCTCGCTGAAGCTCGGCGGCATGACGCCCGCCATGGTCTATCGCTGGTTCCGCTGCCGCATCTGGGATCAGGGCGGCGAGCTTCGTTTCGAGAAGGTCACCGGCACGCAGCGCATGTCCGGCACGCTCATCCCCGAAGGCAACGGTTATTCCTACCGCGGCGCGTCGTCGGCGAAGGGCGAACCGCTGCACCGCAATTCCGGCAGCGGCGCCTCGGTCGGCGCGAGCCGCACGCCGGACGACCAGGAAGGTTTCCTGGAAGTCCTTGCCGACGGCCGCGCGCGCATCGAGATCCCGCACCCGATCCAGGAATCGGACTACGACGTGATCGAACTCGCGCGTTGACAACCTCGAAGCGGCATTCTACATCGCCGCGGATAGAGGGTTTTATGTCAGAGATTGTCGCCATCCACTGATTGCTCGTCCACGACGAGCTGAGACACGCCACGGCGTGCGCCATCGCGCGCGCCGGGCGGAGTTCAGTGCGATGAAAGACAATTCCCGTGAACATCTCCAAACTGGAGCAGCGCGTGCTGCACTGCCTGGCGCAGGGCGGCCGCATCCAACATGTGTGGCGCGACGAGCGCATCGCGGAAGTCGATTGCTGGAGCCGCGACGGCTATCGCCTCGCCGACTGCACGCTCGACCTCTTCAAGAAGCTCAAGCGGCGCGGCCTGATCGAAAGCCATGGCGGCCAGCCTTACCGCATCTCGCGGTTCGGCCTCGAAAGCGTCCGCGCGCAGTTGGACAATCGATAGGCGCGGAATAAATTGGCGCGATGGGCATCACGCTGCGTCCGGCCACCCCTTCCGACGTCACTTTCATCATGGCGTGCGAGCGCAGGCCGGACTACGACCGCTTCGTCGGCCGCTGGCCGCAGGAAAAGCATCGCGCGGTGATGGCGGACAAGGAATTCCGCTATCTCGTCGCGCATGACGGCAACGCGCCGCTCGGCTTCGTCATCCTGCATGCGACCTGGCTTCGGCCGCAGAACCTCTATCTCAAGCGCATCGCGGTGCACGACGCGGACAAGGGGCACGGCAAGCGGGTTTTGGCCGCGGTCACCGATTGGGTATTCGGCGAGACCGATACCGAGCGTTTCTGGCTGGAAGTGGTGCAAGCCAATCCACGCGCGCGCCACGTCTATCTTTCGCTCGGCTGGACCCAGGAGGGGATCGTGCGCGACGCCTATTTCGACGACGCGACGGGTGCGCGCGGCTCCTTCGTGCAGATGTCGATCCTGAAGCCGGAGTGGCGGCGATGAAGCTCAACCAGGTGACCGTGCCCGCGGCCGATCTCGAACGCTCGATCGCGTTCTATTCGACACTGGGCTTCAAGCTGATCGTGAAGAACGACCACTATGCGAGATTCGAGATCGAGGACGGCGAGACGACGTTCTCCCTGCATCTGGGAGAGGCGGCCGGCAACGGGCCGTGCCTCTATTTCGAATGCCTCGCGCTCGACGCGCGCGTCGCGGAGTTGAAGGCGAAAGGAATCGTCTTCGATCGCGACCCGGTGGATCAGTCCTGGCTGTGGCGCGAGGCGTGGCTCAGCGACCCCGCCGGCAACCGCCTCTGCCTCTACTTCGCGGGCAAGAACCGCCGCTTCCCGCCCTGGCGGATCGAGGAGTAAGACGTGGCCGGCTATTCGGGAACCCCGCTCAGGCAGAAGCTCGGCATCAAGGACACGAGCCGCGTGCTCGCCATCGGTTCGCCCAAGGACTATGCCTTCGCCAACGCCGCCAAAGGGCCGGCCGATATCGTGCATCTCTTCGTCAAATCACTGGCAGAGCTCGACAAGAAACTGCCGCGCGCGCGCAAGGCGATGACGATCGACGGCGCGATCTGGGTCTCGTGGTACAAGAAGGCCGCGAAGATCCCGACCGACGTGACCGAGGACGCGATCCGCGCCCGCGCGCTCGCGACCGACCTCGTCGACGTGAAGGTCTGCGCCGTCGACGAGCAATGGTCGGGATTGAAGCTCGTCGTCAGAAAGGCGTTGCGCAAATGAACCGCGAGGATCGCAAGGCCGCCGTCGCGGCTTACAAGGAGCGCAAACCGGTCGCCGGCGTCTTCGCGGTGCGCTGCGCGGCGGGCGGGCAATGGGTGGGCGCGGCACCCGATCTCGCCACGATCTGGAATCGCGTGTCCTTCGCGCTGCGCCAGGGCGCCGCCACACCCGCCTCGCTTCAGGCCGCGTGGCGCGAGCACGGCGCGGACGCAATGAGCTTCGCCGTTCTCGAGGAAGTGGACCAGGACGACCTCGCCTTCGGCCGCGACCGCGCCTTGCGCAAGCGCCGCGACCATTGGTGCGCGGAGCTGGGCGCGGAGGCGATATAGCTCACTTCACCACGATCTGCGCCATCATCTTGGGGTGTATGCCGCAAAGGTATTTGTAAATGCCCGGCTTGGCGAAGGTGAAGGAATAGCTCGCCCCGGTATCGAGCGCGCCGGAGCGGAACAGGCCGGATTCGCTCACCACGGTATGCGGCTCGCCGTCCTTGTTCGTCCAGGTCACCTTCGTTCCCGCGCTCACGCTCAGCGACATCGGCATGAAGTCGAAATTCTTGATCGTCACCTGGGCGTCGTCCGCGCGGGCGGCGTTGGCGGCGAGAGCCAAGGCGAGCCCGGCCGCGCGAAGGATGTTCGCGTGCATTCAAATCTCCTGAATTGTCTTTGCTTAGGCGATGGTCGCGTCGCTGAGCGCGGCCGAACCGTTCTTGATCGTGAGGCTCGTGAACCCCAGCATGTTCGCGAGCTTGTCCGGCGCCACTTTGAGCGGCCCGGGACCCGGCCCGTCGCCGGCGGCGGGCTGCGGATAGGCGGTCGAGCGCGCGGTGTGGAAGACGATGTGGCCTTCGGTGCGCTGCACGATCTGGTGGATGTGTCCGTTGAGCACGGTGACCGAGCCGAAGCGCGAAAGCGCCGCCATCGCGCGGTCCGCGTCGCCCGTGCCCCAGCCCCAGGGCTCGTAGATCGTCCACAGCGGCATATGCGCGAACACGACGATGGGTTGGCTCGCGGGGCGGCCTTTCAGATCGTCCGCGAGCCAGGCGAGTTGGTCGTCGCCGAGAAGGCCCAGCCCGCCGGGCTTGAAGTTCATCACATTGACGAGCGCGATGAAGTGCACGCCGTTCGCATCGAAGCTGTAATAGCCCTTGCCTGCCGACGCCCTGCCGAAGCGGCGGAAATATTCGACGCCCATGCCGTCGGTGACGTCATGCTCGCCGGGCACGGTGTGCAGCTCGCCCGCGTTCAGGCCCTTGAAGAGCTGCTCGGCCGTGTCGAACTCTTCCGGCTTGGTCAGATGGGTGATGTCGCCGGTGTGGAGCACGAGCTGCGGCCGCACCGGCAGCGCGTTCACCAGCGCGATCGTCTGCTTCAACGTTCCCGCCACGTCGGGATTGGCCTCCTTGTTGAAGCCGATATGCGTGTCGCTGATCTGCAGGAAAAGGGGCTGTGCTGCCTCTTTGCCCAGCGTCGCGGCGGAGGCGAGGCTGACCGGCGCCACGATGCCGCCGCTCAGCATGAACAGCGTGCCGGCGCCGCCGAAAGCCAGGCATTTGAGCGCGCCGCGGCGCGAGGTTTGATCGTTCATGGGCTGGACCTTCAGGTTTCGAGTGTCCAGACCGGCGAGGGGCGCGATTTATTCCGGCGCGCTACGCAATTTATTCTGCCGTGCTCCGCACGAGGCTCACGAATTTTTCCAGCTCGCTGCGTTCGGTGTCGGACACGGCCGCGAAATCCAGATCGCCGCTCTTCCAGAAGATCGTGTGATAGCCGTGCCGCGTGGCGTTGCCGGGAAGCGCCGAGCCCTTGTCCGGCCATACGAAGAGGTCGATCACATGGGCGCCGTGCCGGTAGACGACGACGGCGGCGCGCGTTCCCGCGACCTGATCGACACGCCCGCCCGCCAGGATGAAATTCGCCTGGCGGAAATCGGGCGCGGGCGGCGAGACGTCCACGCGGCCCGCGAACCAGGGCTTGACGACATGATGGCTGCTGGAGGCGACCTGAATCAGATGACCGTCCATGAGCGCTTTGGTGTGATCGTCGGTGACCGCCTGTGCCAGGCTCTCGGCTGATGGCGGGAGCATCAGCGCGAAGACGAGGCTTGCCGCGGCGGCCATTGCCCCCGCGCCGGACGCCGCGCCGTACCAGAAGTTTCGCCGTTTGAAGGGTACGACGCGGGGTGTGCTTTCCGCGTCCAGCGCGGCTTCGATGCGGCCGCGCAACGCGTCGGACGCGCGATGTTGCACGGCCTCGCGCCGGACCCAATCGCTGAGCTCGGCCGCGTCGGCGCCTGCGGCGCGGCATTCGACGCAGGCCTCGATATGGCGCTCGGCCTCAAGCGCCGCCGCGCCGTCGAGCTCGCCGTCCAGATAGGCCTGCGTGCGCAGAAGTTCGGGGCAGCTCATGTGCGTTGCCATTTCTCCTTGAGCAGCGCCCGCGCGCGGGCAAGCCGCGACATCACCGTGCCGATGGGAACGCCCGTCACCTCGGCAATCTCGCGGTAGCTCATGTCTTCCATCTCGCGCAGGATCAGCACCTCGCGGAACTCGTCCGGAAGAAGCGCGATGACGCCGTTCAGCCTGCGGCTGTCGCTCGCTTCCAATGCCGCTTCTTCGGGCCCCGTGCCGCCGGCAAGGAGCGCTTCGCCATGCTCCTCCGGCAGAGGCACATGCCTGCGGCGGCTTCTCTCTGCGCTGGCCGTGCGCCAGCAATTGCGCACGATGGCCAGCAGCCACGGCTTGATGTCGCCGCCGCGAAAGCCGTCGAAGGCGCGGAAGGCGCGCAGCATCGCCTCCTGCGCGATGTCCTCCGCGTCGGACGGCGAACGCGAAAGCCATCTGGCAAGATTGTAGGCCGCATCCAGATGCGGCAAGGCTTGCACCTCGAATTGCCGGCGCCTGTCGTCCATGCGCCAGTATAGATCGGGCAATGGCGCGGTTTATTCCCGGGGGGCGTAAAATATCCCGGGCCGGTGCTCTCACCCTTCGACAGGCTCAGGGTGAGGGCGAGCTCAATGACCCTTCATCCTGAGCCTGTCGAAGGATGAAAGGGGCGGCTCAGACCCGCTTCTTCGCCGCCTTGGCAAACCGCTCGAAGAGGTAGTGCGAGTCCATCGGGCCGGGCGAGGCTTCGGGGTGGTACTGGACGCTGAAGACGTTCTTGCCGTCCACGCTCAGGCCGCAATTGCTGCCGTCGAAGAGCGAGACATGGGTCTCTCTGACGCCCTTGGGCAGGCTGTCGGCGTCCACCGTGAAGCCGTGGTTCATCGACACGATCTCGACCTTGCCGGTCTCCAGGTCCTTCACCGGATGGTTGGCGCCGTGATGGCCCTGGGTCATCTTCCTGGTCTTTCCGCCCAGCGCCAGCCCCAGCATCTGATGGCCGAGGCAGATGCCGAACACCGGCACCTGCGCCTCCATCAGCGCCTTGATCGTGGGGATCGCGTATTCGCCGGTGGCTGCGGGATCGCCCGGGCCGTTGGAGAGCACCACGCCATGCGGCTTGTGCGCCATCACGTCGTCGAAGCTCGCCGTCGCCGGCACCACGGTCACGTCGGCGCCCAGCCCCGCCAACTCGCGCAGGATGTTGTGCTTGACGCCGTAGTCGATCACGACGGCGCGGAACCCGGGCTCTTTCTGCTCGCCATAGCCATGCCCAAGCTTCCACGGCGTCTGCCGCCATTTGCGCGTCTGGCGTCCGCTCACCCCTTTGGCGAGGTCCAGGCCTTCGAGCCCCACGAACGCCTTGGCGTCGGCGATGAGTGCTTCCTTGTCCACGTCGCCATGCGCGATCACGCCGTGCGGCATGCCCTTCTCGCGGATGCGCGAGGCGAGCGCGCGCGTGTCGATGCCCGAGATCGCGGGGATGTCGTGGCGCTTGAGCCAGCGGTCGAGCACGGCGATGCTGCGCCAGTTCGACGGATGCGCCGCGTCGGCGCGCACGATCAGCCCGCGCACCGCCGGGTTGATCGACTCGATGTCCTCGTCGTTCGTGCCGACGATGCCGATATGGGGAAAGGTGAAGCAGACGATCTGCCCGGCATAGGACGGATCGCTCAGGATCTCCTGATAGCCCGTCATCGCGGTGTTGAAGCAGACCTCGCCGACGGCTTTCGCATCGGCGCCGAACGCGCGGCCTTCGAAGATCGTCCCGTCCGCCAGCGCCAGCGTGGCGCGCGTAAAGCCGGCCGCCGGCGTCGCGGCGGGCTTGTTCAGGGTCTCGGTCATGGGGGCCTCGAATTTGCCGGAAAATAGGTAGGCCATGAGCGAGGGTCAACTAAATGCGAAGGTCATAGAAAGTAGATAACAACAAGGGGCACCTGTCCCAGGCGCCCCTTGTTTCGCCAAGCCCCGGAGCAACGCGCGTTGCCGGTTCGGTGGACTGCCTAAATCTGGCGCCAGCGTCTTACCCCTTACGGCGGGGCAGGCCTGCCAAATTCGCTCGACAAGGTCCTTCTTGCATAATAGTCTGGCTGGCGCAAGCGTATATCCGCTAGTTTTGATCTCCTTGATTAAGTCCGCAGATATTTGATTGCCTTGATTGCCTTGATAGCTTTGATATCCTTGATGGGGACAGGTAGGAACACATTGAGCGGCGACGGTTCTTCAAAGGCTATGGAACAGACCCCAAGGCGGGGAGAGGGTCGGGGCAGCAAGTTTTTTGTACTTGATCGAGATATCTGGTCCCGTCTGTGGCAAGCGCCAACAGCAAATCGACTCAATTTTGTCTCCTCGTTCCTGGTGCTGCTTGCAGGAACCGGTGCTGACAATCGGCTAACCAAGTGGTCGGCGAAAGCTTGTGAAGAACGCGTCGGTATGGGGAAACCGCGCGCGAAAGTGGCAATTGAGGAGCTAATTTCAAGCGGTTTGGCAGAACGCACCGAAACTTCGCGTCCAAATTTTCCACAATACCGCCTGGCCGAGCCTCGAAGCACAACCGAGCCCATATTTTTGCCGATACAGCTTATTACCGGCCTAGCCGACGAAATCCCAATTTTGAGGCGCGTCCGTGAAACTGGAGACCCTCTGATTTTGAGGATGCTGGTTGATCTGTATGGACTTGTTGAAACAGATGCCCCCTTTGCCGTCCCGCTGACGAAATTGCGATTGGCGGACGACTCTTCTTCTGCGTGTCGCAAGGTTGTTGAAATGGGCGCAAATACGGTGTGGGCGCTGCATTTGAGCGAAACGCCTTCGGCTGCTGGGGATTGGAGCGTCCCGCATGCGATAAAGACGGGATCCAATGCATGGGATTGGTCGGATTTTTGGAAGCGTCTAAACACTCTGCAGATTCTTGGAGCCGTTTGGTTTGAACCGTGGGTGTTTGACGGGGAGCCACTTGATTCAGAGCCCCTCTATCCGGTCGAGGATGCCGCGGGAGGGCGCAATGTGAGCCAAGAAGCACGAAAGATATCTAGTCTCAGCCTATATGCCTCAGCTGCTCTGGTGGGTGAGAGGAGATATCTAGTTGATCAAAATGTGGACCGCAATTTTGTGATTATGCCGACTCATCATCGCCCTCCGGCAGTTCGTGGAGTGGCGAAACTTCGCGTTGAGGCAGATACGCCCGGGCGACGTATGGCGTATGCGAAGAGGATGCGTGCGATTGAAGCACAAGTTTTAGGTCTTGAGTCGCTATTGCAGGAAACTGCAGCTGGCCGATACGACAAGCCAATTAGATTGATCTAGCTGCCGAATTGATGACCCGGACGGCCGGGTTCTGAGAGCTTATAGTGAACCTCTGGCCCTCGTTCGTCTCTCCGTACTAAGCCCGCGTCGCGGCGGGCTTGTTCAGGGTCTCGGTCATGGGGGCCTCGAATTTGCCGAGGGATAGTCGCAGCCGGGGCCTCGGGTCAAGGCTTGTCGGACGGACAGCCTTTCGCGGACTCGTCCGGCGTGATGGAGAGGCTCGAAATGAAAGGCCCCGTCAGGGTGAAGATAAGGTTTCCCGAATCTTCGGCCGGAACACAGACCAGCGCCTGCCCATCCGCGTGGCGCACCGTTGTGCTCCCATAGGTGCCGAGAGAACGCTCGCCGTCGGCGTCGGCATCGGCAATGAGCTTCTCGACCGCCGCCTGGACCTCTCGTGTCGCGAGATCGTCCATGGGCAGGTGACGGACGGCGCGGAACAGGACCTCGTCCACCGTGTCCACCTCGGGCACCACGGGCGTCTTGCCGAGATCCTCGATCCGCTCCGGCCCCACCCGGAACATCCAATCGAGCTCCCGTTCGCGGTGGTCCCACCAAGGCCGTATCATCCTGTAGTCCTCCGCAACCCGGACCTTGAGCAGCGCGCCGTCGAACCGGGTGGGCTCGTCGTCGATATTGACGTCCGCGGTGGTCACGAATTGGGGCTCGGCCGTCGTCCCGGTCCAGGTCCAGAAGCTCAGCTGCTCGCCCTCGACGTTTCCAGCTTCCTCGCTGTAGCCGGCCTCGATGAAGAAGCGCGGACGGCCTTGGGCATCGTCCGAGAGCCGCTTCGCCGTGCCGGAAAGTGTGCCGCAACGCAGCCAGTTGCCCTCGCCGGCAGCTTCGCGGCAGCTTCCTTCGGCTGCCTTCGCCGTCCAGGCGCCGAGAAGCGCAAAGGCCTCGCGTCCGGCGCGCCGCCGGATCGACCAGACCGGACGGAACGGGCCGTTTGCACCATCCACGATGAAGAACGTGCCGAAGGCGTCGCCGACCTCGGCGCTGACCAGCATCGTGCGCGGACCGAGCGGCACGACGTCCAGGTCCCCGCCCGGCGCCGCGCGCTTCAGCCGTTTCGGCGTCGCATCGGGATGCTCGTTGAGATAAGCGGCGGTCCAGTCGGCGAGCAGCGTCCAGGCGCGGCTCAGCGCGTGCTCGCCATCGCGATGGCCGTCCAGCCAGAAATGATCCGAATGCTTTTGGACGCGCTCGACGGCGAGACGGTAGCCGGTCTCGATATCGGCCGCATCGGCGAGCGCCGGTCCGCACCCCGCCCATGCCAGAAACGCCAAGGCGGCGACGTTTCGCATTCCCATCCCTGCCCCCGGAACGAACATGCGCATCGGGCGCCGCAATAGCGGCCAAATGATAGCGAGCGGCGCGGCTCTGGTTCTTTTTTGCCGCGCCGTGATATGGGATCGCCTCACACATCGATCCGGAGACCGGCCATGGGCCTGCGCGAACAGTTCACCGAGCAGATGAAAGAGGCGATGAAGGCCAAGGACACCAGGCGCCTGTCGACGCTGCGCCTGGTGCTGGCCGCGCTCAAGGACCGCGACATCGCCGCGCGCACCGAGACCAGCCGCGAGCTTCTGGGCGACGACGAGATCCTTCTGTTGCTCGCCAAGATGATCAAGCAGCGCGAGGAATCGGCTGCGGCCTACGACACCGGCAATCGCCCCGAGCTCGCGGCCGGCGAGCGCGAGGAGATCGCGATCATCCGTTCCTTCATGCCCAGGCAGATGAGCGCGGAGGAGACCAGGGCGTCCGCCGCCGCCGCCATCGCCGAGACCGGCGCGTCCACGATGAAGGACATGGGCAAGGTGATCGCCGTGCTCAAGGAGCGCTATGCCGGCCAGATGGACTTCGCCAAGGCGAGCGGCGTGGTGAAGGAATTGCTGAGCGCGCCGAAACAGGCCTGATCGCAGGAGTGCCGTCATGTCGTTGAGCACGCATGTGCAGGGCCTGTCCCACATCGGCATCCGCGTGCACGATCTCGCGCGAAGCCGCGCCTTCTATGAAAAGCTTGGTTTCATGTTCACCTGGGGACCTTTCGGGCCCGAGCCGGTCGCGGCGATGCGCCATCCTTCCGGGCTGGAGCTCAACTTCATCCTGAACGCGCCGGCCGCGAAGGCGCCCAACGTCCTGATGGATGTCCCCGACAAGCATGCCGGCATCACCCATGTCGCGCTCAAGATCGACGATCTGGGGTCGGTGGAAGCGGCATTGAAGGAACTCGGCGTCGCGCTCACGGGAAAGCGCGGCGATGCGGCCCTGTTCGTGCGCGATCCGGACGGCAACGTCATCGAACTCGCCACCGAGTAGGAACGCCATGCAAAGCCCGACGGTCAGCCAAGCCGATACCGACGCCGACATCCGCCGCGTCTATCCGGTGATGGCCGCGCTGCGCCCGCATGTCGCGAGCGCCGACGAATTCCTCACCCGCGTGCGCAGGCAGCAGGCGGGGTCGGGCTGGCGGCTGGTCTATGTCGAGGATGCGGGTGCGCCGGTCGCCGCGGCGGGATTTCGCATCTCGGAATGGCTCGCCTGGGGCAAGGCGCTTTATGTCGACGATCTGATCTGTCTGGAAAGCCATCGCGGCCAAGGCTTCGCCGAAGCGCTGATGGCCTGGATGGAGGATCTCGCGCGCAAAGAAGGCTGCGCCCAGTTCCACCTCGATTCCGGCACCCACCGTCTGGCGGCGCACCGCTTCTATCACCGTTTGAAGCTGGCCATCACGAGCTTCCATTTCCAGAAGAATCTCTGAAGCAACCTCCCCCTTGTGGGGAGGTCGAAAAATCCGAAGCATAGCGAAGGATTTTTCGGGTGGGGGACGGCGCGGGCGGATAGGCCTGTCCCCCACCCGAAGCGCGTTCCGCGCTTCGACCTCCCCACAAGGGGGAGGTTAAGTACAGCGCTCACAGAAGAATTGTCGGAAAACGCGGCAGTGGTGTCAGAATCCGTTACACTGCCCCATGCGCTACGGCCCCAACCTGCTTGAGGAGGTGCTCCGGCGGACGGATATCGTCCAGCTGGTGGGCAAGCGCGTGAAGCTCACCCGCCGCGGCCAAGCGTTCTGGGGGTGCTGTCCGTTCCATCAGGAGAAGTCGCCGAGCTTCAAGGTCGAAAACGCCAGGCGCACCTACAAATGCTTCGGCTGCGGCAAGGGCGGCGACGCGTTCCGCTGGCTGATGGAGGTGGAAGGGCTCTCCTTCCCCGAATCCGTCGAGCGGCTGGCGGGCGAGGCCGGCGTCGAGCTTCCCAAATGGTCGGCCGAGGACGAGGCGCGCGAGGAGAAGAAGAAATCCCTCTACGACGTCGTGGAAGCGGCTTGTGCGTTCTTCGAGGCGCAATTGCGCGAGCCCATTGGAAAGCAGGCGCGCGACTATCTGAACTCGCGTGGCCTGAACGGCGACGCGGCCAAGCGGTTCCGGCTCGGCTACGCGCCGTCCGGCAGCAACGCATTGATCGAGCATCTCAAGACCAGGAACATCACCGTCGACGACATGATCGCGGCGGGGCTGGCCCGGCCCGGCGACGGCGAGCGGGGCTTGCGCGATTTCTTCTTCAACCGCGTGACGTTCGCGATCACCGACCAGCGCGGGCGCGTGGTGGCGTTCGGCGCGCGCGCGCTGGAAGCCGACGCCAAGCCAAAATACATCAACACCGGCGAGACCACGCTCTTCTCCAAGGGCCAGCTGCTCTACAATTTCGCCACCGCCCGCCCCGCCGCGATCAAGGCGCAGACCGTCGTCGTCGCCGAAGGCTATATGGACGTGATCGCGCTGGTGCGCGCAGGCTTCGACCATGCGGTGGCGCCGCTCGGCACCGCGCTCACCGAGGACCAGCTCGGCCTTCTGTGGCGCACCGCGCCGGAGCCCGTTCTGTCTTTCGACGGGGACGAGGCGGGACTGCGCGCCGCGCACCGTGCCGCCCATCTGGCGCTGCCGATGCTCAAGCCCGGCACTTCCCTGCGCTTCGCGTTCCTGCCCAAGGGCGAGGATCCCGACAGCTTCATCGCCGCCGAGGGTGCCGGCGCGATGAAGGCGCTGCTCGACGCGGCCGAGCCCTTGTCGCAGGTGCTGTGGCGCGGCGAGACCGAGGGCAAGGATTTCTCCACGCCCGAGCGGCGCGCGGGGCTCGAGCGGTCCTTGTCCGAGATCGTCTCCACCATCGGCGACACGAAGATCGCCGACTACTACCGCCGCGACTTCGACCAGCGCGTCTTCGACGCCTTCAAGCGCCATGCGACCAGGCCGCGCCAGGACGCGTCGCCCTTCCGTAGCGGCAGGTCTCAGGGGCGCGGCGAGCGCGGCCGCTATCCCGCGCCTGTGGAGGGGGTGTCGGCGGCCCTCAAGGCCAGTGCGCTCGGCCGCTCGGGCCGGAGCGCGGCGCGCCAGATGAAGGAGGCCGAGCTCGCCCGGCTTCTTCTCAAGGAACCCGAAATCGCCGAGCGGCAGGGCGAAATCCTGGCCGCGCTGCCGTTTTCCGCAGGTTCGCTTGACACGCTCCGCCACGAACTCCTAAACCTCGCCGCTTCCGGTTTCCGGCTTGAAAAACAGGCTCTGGAGAACCATCTCGTCCGTAGGGGAATGTCCGATCTCGTCGCCCGACTGAGCACTGGGCGGAGTGGGTCAGGCGACCTTGGCGACGTGCCGTCAGGGGTTGATGATGCCGAGGCCCAATTCCTCCAAGCTGCCCAGGAATTGCGGGAGATGGCGGAAATCGGGCCTGAACGGCAGCGTGCCGCGGCGCGTTACCGGGCAGACGGCGACGAGGAAAGCTGGGCCGAGTACCGCCGGCTCAAGGGCCTTTCCAACGACTGAGACGAAAGTCTCTCGCGCATACATAGGGTAGGGACAGTTTGCGTGCGAAGGCGCACGCGCGAGCAGGAAGAAGACGTGGTTACCAAGACAACCAAGAAACCGGCCCCCAAGGCCAAAACGGCGAAAAAGCCGCAAGCCGCCAAGGCCGCCTCCGCCAAGAAGGTGGCCTCGAAGGCCAAGCCTGCGCCCAAAGCCGCGGCCAAGCCGGCCCCGAAAGCCGCCTCGAAGACGGCGGCGGCGAAGCCTGTCCAGAAATCCGCCCCCGTGAAGCTCGATGCCAAGGCCGCCGCAGCCCTTAAGGCCAAGGAAGCCGCCGAGGCGCTGAAGAAGCCCGTCCTGCCCGTCAAGCCGGGCGCCAAGCTCCCGCCCGCCAAGGGCGCCAAGCCCGGCGAGAACGAGACCCCCGGCGACGCCGACAGCCCGCTCCTGGATATGTCCGATGTCGGCGTGCGCAAGATGATCGCGCGCGCCAAGGCGCGCGGCTACGTCACCTATGACGAGCTGAACAAGGTGCTGCCCTCCGACAAGACCTCGTCGGAGCAGATCGAAGACACGATGTCGATGCTCAACGAGATGGGCATCAACGTCATCGAGAGCGAAGAGCAGGAAGAGGGCGCCGACGGCGAGAATCTCCCCGCGACCGCCGAGAGCAAGGAAGTCGCTACCACGACCGGCAAGGCGGCCGAGCAATATGACCGCACCGACGATCCCGTGCGCATGTATCTGCGCGAGATGGGAAGCGTCGAGCTTCTCTCGCGCGAGGGCGAGATCGCCATCGCCAAGCGCATCGAGGCCGGCCGCGAGCTGATGATCGGCGCGCTGTGCGAGAGCCCGCTCACCTTCGAGGCGCTGACCGTGTGGCGCGACGAGCTGAACGAAGGCAAGGTCCTTCTGCGCGACATCATCGACCTGGAAGCGACCTATGGCGCGGGCCCCGAGGGCCAGGCCGCCGCGGCCGCTGCGGCCGTCGCGGCAGCAAACGCCGTCGGTCCCGACGGCAAGCCGCTGCCGCCGCCCATGGCGATCCCCGGCGTGAACAATCCCGCGCTCAACGGCGCGGCCGTAGCCGAGAAGCCGAAGCCTGTCCCCAAGCCCGTCGATCCCGACGCCGATCCGGCCGAAGCGGCTGCGGCCGCCGATGCGGGCAATGACGGCGACGATTTCGACGACGAGGGCAATCTGCCCCTGTCGGCGATGGAAGCCGCGCTGAAGCCGCAGGTGCTGGAGACGCTCGACCAGATCGCCAATCTCTACAAGAAGCTCGGCCGGCTGCAGGACGCGAGCGTCGAGGCGGCGCTGGGCGCCGACGAGCTCTCCACCGGCCAGGAGCGCCGCTTCAAGAAGCTGCGCAACGACACCGTCGATCTGGTGAAGAGCCTCAAGCTCAACAACAACCGCATCGAGTCGCTGGTCGACCAGATGTACGGCATCAACCGCAGGCTGGTGAGCCTCGAAGGCCGCCTGCTGCGGCTCGCCGAAGCGCATGGCGTGGCGCGCGAGGATTTCCTCAAAGAGCATTTCCACAACGAGCTCGACCCCAACTGGGCGCGCCGCGTGGGCCGGCTGTCGCGCACGGGCTGGAAGGATTTCGTCGCCGACGAGCGCGACAAGATCCACAACCTGCGCGACGAGATCCAGACGCTCGCGCAGGAGATGCGCCAGTCGATCAGCGACTATCGCCGCATCGTGCAGACGGTGCAGAAGGGCGAGCGCGAGAGCGGCCAGGCCAAGAAGGAGATGATCGAGGCGAATTTGCGCCTGGTGATCTCCATCGCCAAGAAATACACCAACCGCGGCCTTCAGTTCCTGGACCTCATCCAGGAAGGCAACATCGGGTTGATGAAGGCCGTCGACAAGTTCGAGTATCGCCGCGGCTATAAGTTCTCGACTTACGCGACGTGGTGGATCCGCCAGGCGATCACGCGCTCGATCGCCGATCAGGCGCGCACGATCCGCATCCCCGTCCACATGATCGAGACGATCAACAAGCTGGTGCGCACCAGCCGCCAGATGCTGCACGAGATCGGCCGCGAGCCGACGCCCGAGGAGCTCGCCGAACGCCTGGCGATGCCTTTGGAGAAGGTCCGCAAGGTTCTCAAGATCGCCAAAGAGCCGATCAGCCTCGAAACGCCCATCGGCGACGAGGAAGATTCGCATCTCGGCGACTTCATCGAGGACAAGAACGCCGTCCTGCCCATCGACGCCGCGATCCAGGCCAATTTGCGCGAGACCACGACGCGCGTGCTCGCCACCTTGACCCCGCGCGAAGAACGCGTCCTGCGCATGCGCTTCGGCATCGGCATGAACACCGACCACACCTTGGAAGAGGTCGGCCAACAGTTCAGCGTCACCCGCGAACGCATCAGGCAGATCGAAGCAAAGGCGCTGCGCAAGCTGAAGCACCCGAGCAGGAGCAGGAAGCTGCGCAGCTTTTTGGACAACTAGGCTTGAACTTCGGCCGCTGACCGGCGGGCGCCATGGGATTTCGACGGCGCCCGCTTTCCGTCCTCAATTCCGCCTGTCGGTTCTCCTTGGCTCCGGCATGAAAGGCTTCGGCCCCGGCGCGGAGTCTTTTTGCGGCGGTGCCGGGCATTTCGGCTGGGAGAGCCGTCCCATGAACAAGCCTCCGGTGAAGTCCAGGCCGCTACCCGGAATCGAGGCTTCGAGGCTGTGGGCCGATTGGACGGCGCAAGTGGGACTTGCCGCACCGATCTCCGGCTGAGCCGGCAGCGGGTTCGATAGAAACACAGCCGTGAAAACAGCACCTATCGCCGCACTCAGTAGGTTAATTGCCAGGTTTTCCGTCCAGCGCTTCAATGCCGGTTCGTCGCGGACGAAGAGCGCTTCCAACTCGTGGATGCCGGGCTCCAGCCCGGCCAGCCGGTGAAACTCCGGATGGAGGTTGAGAGTGCTCGGCTCGGATCTTTTCGGCCGAGGGGCACCTCGCCGCGAGGCACGCTTGCCCTTGGGCTGCTTGTTCTTCTGGTCTCTTCCGTTTCCTGTTTTTTTATGGGGCACGTTTCCTTCCCCCTTGCCTAGCTTGTCAGCCACTCCCTTGCGAATCGCGCGGAGCTCTCGCAGGAGGCCAATATATAATATTAATGAGGTATCTCAATCATAAAATGCACACAGAAATCTATAAGAATTTGACAATAATATATTTTCCTATATTTTCCGGTTGACTTCCGGCTTTAAAAGCCCATTTAATGGGGGAAAGCGGATGTAGTCCATTTTCCGCTTCAAAGCAAGGGGGGAAGGAGAAATGTCGATGGCGCTACTGAACAAAGAGGTCGACGAGACAAAGGCCACGGGACGAAAGTCTAGAGGACGTCCTCGCAACCCTCATCCAAGTAGCCGACTGCATATTTTCATCCCCGACTCCTTGACCAAGCGTCTGGAGGAAATCCAGCTCTACACGCATGCGAGTTCGATCACGGAAGTCGTCAAGAACGCTCTCACGCTCTATGCGGCTGCGATCGAGGAACACAAGGCCGGCGGCTTTGTCTATTTCAAACGCAAGGAAGACGGCATGGAGCGTCAGCTCGCGCTGTTCATCTGACCCTGGCCGCTGCGCCGGCCCAGGCAATTCTCCTGCAAAATCCGACCTGATCTCCCGCGGTCCGCTCCGCGGAAAGGCCGAAAACCCGGGTCCAAAGCGCTTCCGGGCTTCCCACCCGCAGGCCTTCCCACAACTGCCGGTTGGACGGCGCTTGCCCGCGCGGTCGATCAGCCCCTATAAATTATTTTATAAAACAAAAAGGGGCGGGATTTCCGGGAAGAGGATGAACGAATTCGAGCAATACGCTCTACGCGTCTGCATGCCGCAGCTGGCGAATCTTCAGAACAAGAGCAATCAGGACATCGCGGACAAGCTTTTCGCCAAGCTGCGCGACAGCTGTCCGCCGGCGCAGGCGCAAAAGCTGCAGTCCGATATCGTCAAATTCGTGCAGCGCCAGACGCTCGCCACAGAGCGGGTGGACGCCATCGCGCCGGCCGCGTTGGACATGGTCTTCGAGAATCGAGCTCTGCTCCTGCCGCAATTGCGGGTGCAAAGCCCGGCCGTGACGAATCTCATCACCGAGATGCTGCACAGGCACCATCCTCACGGGGAGGAGCTGCCCTGCGCCGATATCTTCGCAAACTGGCAGACCTGCGAAATCCTGCCCAGCGCATTGGCCAGCGGCATCTACCAGATCTATCGGCGACACAAGCCCATCAATCCTGTCGGCGACGAGCAGGGGCACCATATCGTCACCGAGCTCGTCCGCATCGACTCGAAAGCGAAAAAATGCGTGCTGATCGCCGCGGACGGCGAAATCAACTACGGAACCATCCACGTCAACAGCAGGGGACTTGCCTTTTTTCTCTATCAGCATCGGCTGGGCGGGAACGATTTCGAATTCCGTTTCTACTGCCTGGAGCTCGAAGGAGAGCGAGACTTGTATTCGTCGCTTTGCATTCGCGTCGGAGACGTGAGCGGGCGGCCGATCATGTCGGAATGTTTGGCGGTATATGTCGGTCGGCGCAAACATGCCGCCCTGTATGAGGCGGTCGACGAGCTGGGACTGGATGAAAAGCAGGGACAAAGAATTCCAGACAACTCGATCATTTTCGAATACCTCGCGCCCTCGCCTACCGCGGACGGCCGCCCCACCCGATGGCCGATCAAGTATGTCAAGGACTTCCCGTTCTTCTCGAAGATCGTTCGGGAAAAGTCCGGCTCGCTGGAGGTTTTTCAGGAACCCGTCAAAGCGATGAACAACGAGGATATCTTTGAAATGATCGGCAAGCTCGGGGTCGCCGTGCCCGAAGTTTTCCGGCATCGAAGGCCTTAAGGCGCTCGATCGGCGGGCGAAGAACGTCCGGATCGTGACGGGAAGAGGCCGGGACAATTTCGTTGCTCTGGACCGCGCGCCCGGGTCAGGTTGTTTTACGCGCCGCGCCGCCGGCCCTTCTGTTTTTTAATGATCTTGCGCTGCCGGGCGTTTGGCGATAGGTGCACGGCTCCCAACACCGCCCGAAAGACGACCAGACGACCATGAAGGGTTCCGATCCCAGCAAATTCGGCGACAGGCTCAGCGATGCGCAGAAGGCGCGTCAGGCGATGCTCGACAAGGCGCGCGCCAAGCTGGCGGCGCTGAACGAGTCCAAGCCCGAGCGGGACGCCGAGCGCGCCCGCATCGCCAAGGAGCGCGAGGCGCGCGAAGCGGCCCGCAAGGCCGAGAAGGAGGCCCGCCTCAAGCGCGAGGCCGAGGAGCGCGTCGCCGCCGAGGCCGCCCGGCTCGAGGCCGAGCGCCTGGCCGTGGAAGAGCGCGAGCGCGCCGCCAATGAGGAGAAGACCAAGCTCGCCAAGCTGCTCATCGACCAGAAAGCCGCCCGCGACGCGCGCTACGCCGCCCGCAAGAAGCGCCAGAAATAGATAGATTGGCCTGAAGGGGCCCGCGCTGGCCCTCGGTCGACTGCCGTGTCCGGCTTCGCGCGAAGCCGGACCTAAGATGCACTCGCTCGAAGAAAGGCGCGAGCCCATGGCCCAGCCGTTGAAGACCTTCCCGCACGGACCCGCCAGGCCCGTCGAAACGCGGCAGTTCAAATATCCGAGCGAGGACGAGACCTTCGTTCGCCGCTTCGGCAGTGCGGTGCTGACGGTGTGGGCATCCCTGCCGCCCGAGGTTCAGCAGAAGATCCTTGTCGAGGCGAACCTCGTCTGGGACCGCGAATACAACATCCCCAACCTGCCGGCGAAGCTCGAAGCCTTCGTGAAGCGGCGCGGGGGAAAGTGATCGTGGCCGTCGCGCCTAAGGCGCGCTGACCACGGCGTGGGTGATCGTCACCGGGATGTAGGGCGAGGCGTCGGGCGGGAAGGGGCCGTGGCTGCCGCCGGTCTGGACGGCGGCGATCTTGTCGACGACCGACATGCCCTCGACGACCTTGCCGAACACCGCATAGCCGGTGGTGTTGGGTACGGCGCCGGCGTCGGGGTCGAGGCTGTCATTGTCGGAGAGGTTGACGAAGAACTCGGCCGTTGCGCTGTTGGGCTCGCCGCTCCTCGCCATCGACACCGTGCCGCGCAGGTTCTTGAGTCCGTTGCCGCTTTCCAGCGCGATCGGGGCGTGCGCCGCCTTCGAGCCGCCTTGCGCGTCATAGCTGCCCATCTGGATCACGAAGCCGGGCACGATGCGATAGACGACCGTGCCGTCGAAATGCTTCTCGTTCACATAGCGCAGGAAGTTCGCCACCGTCTTGGGCGCGTGCGCCGCGTCCAGCGATATGGTGAACGCGCCCAGCGAGGTGTCGAAGCGCACCTCGGTCGCGTTCGCGCCGGAGGCGAAGGTGGCAAGGGCAAGGGCAAGGACGAGGCGGCGCATCTTCAGTCTCCATCCGCTATTTCGAAAGCCCACTACCACGCGCCGCGCATGGCCGTCACCTAAAAGTGACTTCAGTTCGGCCCTCGCGGGCGGCAGACGAAGCGGCTAGAGTGCATGAAAATCCCAACATGGCCCAGCAGGGGGAGTTCTCGATGAATCGCATGCGTAGCCTTTATCTCGGTGCGGCGGCCATAGCCGTCCTGGCCGCTTATTCGCTGCCGTCGCTCGCCGCCGCGGCAAGCGCCGCTTCCGGCAATCCGTTCGCGCAGGAAAGCCCCCTGCCGCTGCACGCTCCGCCCTTCGACAGGATCAAGGACAGCGACTACGAGCCCGGCTTCGAGCAGGGCATGAAGGAGCAGCTTGCCGAGATCGACAGGATCGCCAACAACAAGGCGGCACCCACCTTCGAGAACACCGTCGTCGCGCTGGAGAAATCCGGGCGCATGCTCGACCGCGTCTCCCAGGCCTTCTTCGGCGTCGTGCAGGCCAACACCAACGACGCGCTCGACAAGGTCCAGGAAGACGAGGCGCCCAAGCTCGCCGCCCATCAGGACGCGATCGCACTCAACGCCAAGCTCTTCGCGCGCGTCAAGGCGGTCTACGACGCGCGGACCAAGCTGAAGCTCGATCCGGAATCGATGCAGCTGCTGACCATCGACTATATGCAGTTCATCCATGCCGGCGCCAATCTGAACGCCGCGGACAAGACCAAGCTCATGGCGCTCAACAAGGAGGACGCGAGCCTGGAGACCGCGTTCCAGCAGAAGCTGCTCGCCGCCACCAAGGTCGGCGGCCTCGTCGTCGACGACAAGAAGCAACTCGCGGGCCTGACCGATGCCGAGATCGCGGCCGCCGCCAAGGCGGCAGAGGACCGCAAGCTCGCGGGCAAGTGGGTGATCCCGCTGCAGAACACGACGCAGCAGCCTCTGCTCGGCTCGCTGACCGACCGCGCGGTGCGCGAGAAGCTGTTCGACAGCTCGTGGACGCGCACCGAGAAGGGCGACGCCAACGACACGCGCGACACCATCTCGCGCATCGCCCAGCTCCGCGCCGAGAAGGCCAAGCTGCTCGGCTATCCGAACTACGCGGCCTATGTGCTCTACGACCAGATGGCCAAGACGCCGGAAGCGGTGGAGAACTTCGTGGGCGCGCTCGTGCCGCCGACCGCGGCCAAGGCGGCCGATGAGGCCAAGCAGATCCAGGCCGCGATCGACGCCTCCGGACAGCATTTCGATCTCAAGCCCTGGGATTGGGAGATGTATTCGGAGAAGGTGCGCAAAGCCAAATACGACCTCGACGAAAGCGAGCTCAAGCCCTATTTCGAGCTCGACAAGGTGCTCAAGGACGGCGTGTTCTATGCCGCAAACCAGCTTTACGGCATCACCTTCAAGGAGCGCCACGACATCCCGGTCTATCAGTCCGACGTGCGCGTGTTCGACGTCTTCGACAAGGACGGCTCGCAGCTCGGCATGATCTATTTCGACTACTTCAAGCGCGACAACAAAGCGGGCGGCGCGTGGATGAGCAATTGGGTGCAGCAGTCCAAGCTGCTCGGCACCAAGCCCGTCGTCTACAACGTCGCCAATTTCACCAAGCCCGCCGCCGGCCAGCCCGCGCTGCTCAGCTTCGACGACGTCACGACGATGTTCCACGAGTTCGGCCACGCGCTGCACGGCTTGTTCGCGAACGAGCAGTATCCCTCGCTCGCGGGCGCCGCGACGGCGCGCGACTGGGTCGAGTTCCCCTCGCAGTTCAACGAGCACTGGGCGCTCTATCCCGACGTGCTCAAGCACTACGCGGTGAACTACAAGACCGGCGAGACGATCCCGCAGGCGCTCGTCGACAAGATCAAGAACTCGCAGACCTGGAACCAGGGTTACGAGCTCGGCGAATTGCTCGCGGCCTCCGACCTCGACATGCAGTGGCATAGCCTCACCGCCGGCATGCCCAAGCAGGACGTCGACAAGTTCGAGGGCCAGGCGCTCGCCGCCACGCATACCGACTTCCCCAACGTGCCGACGCGCTATCGCTCGAGCTACTTCCTGCACATCTGGGCGAACGGCTATGCGGCGGGCTACTACGCCTATCAGTGGACGGTGATGCTCGACGACGACGCCTTCGCCTGGTTCACGGCGCATGGCGGCATGACGCGCGAGAACGGCCAGCGCTTCCGCGACATGATCCTGTCCAAGGGCCACACCGAGGACTACGGCACGATGTTCCGCGCCTTCTACGGCAAGGACCCCGACATCGGACCGATGGTCGAGCACCGCGGCCTGGTCATGCCGGCGCACTGAGGGTGACGCATTAAGAAACACAGGCGCGGCGTAACTCCTTGGTTATGCCGCGCCTTTTTCTTTATTTCGTGTGATGACTTGTCATCATAATTTTCGGTCTTGAATTACGCTTAATTTTGTAGTTTGTTTCTTCCGTGGCCAAAGCCTGGAGGATAAGCATGGCTAATTTCAATCTTCATATCGCCTGCGCGCTTGCTGCGGCAGCCTTCATCGCGCCGACATTGGCGAGCGCCGATCCGACGACCCGGATCGAGACGGTCGTCGTCCTGGGTGCCGTCAAGGACCCGGCGAACGCGCTCTATCCCAAGGATGCGTCGGCAAACGCGGCGCCGATGCTTCCGGTCGTCTATGAGACGAAGCGGGACGCGCCGAAGGACCCGACGTCCAAATAGCATGGCGCTCTATCCGAAGATCGACAGCCCTTGTCCCTACAGGGGCGACCTGTCCGCCATCCTGGACGGCGACGTATGCCGCCTGTGCAGGCGGGAGGTGTTCGATCTCACCGCCATGGGCGACGCCGAGCGCGTCGCCTTCATGAAGGGCTGTGCCGGAGAGGTGTGCGTCATCTATCGCATGCCGATGCGGACGGCTTTGGCGGCGGCGGCCCTTGCGGCCGCCGTCGCCGCGGTGCCGACCGCCGCCGCGGCATGCTCGGATCCGACAAATGTCGAGATGGTCATCGTCGGCGGCATCAAGGACCCGGCGAACGTCCAATATGTGAAGGACACATCGGACAGGAACGTGCCGTCGGTCCCGGTCGTCTACGAGCCCAAGAAGGAAGCGCCCCCGCCCGTCAATTCGGCGAAGGCGCCGTCCTGACCTCGGCCATGCTGTCCCAGCCGAGCAGTCCCGCGAGCTGAGCGGCCGCGAGCACCGATTGCTCGTCTCCGTCGCCGACGGTCAGCGCGATATGGGTGCTGTCGAAATTGTCCAGCGCCAGGTCGAAGCTGCGCCATTTGCCGTCGGCGAAGGCGAGCGTCCAGCTGTGCGGCATCCAGGCGTTGGCGACGCCGTGATAGCTCTCGCGTGAATAGACGAGGCCGTTGGCGACGCGCGTGGGAATTCCGGCCGCGCGGCCCAGCGCTGCCAGCAGCACCGAGGCTTCCGTGCAATCGCCGGCGCGCCGTTCGATTGTCTCGAGCGCCGAATAGTGGCCGGTGAAATCGACCTTGGCGAGGTAAGGCCGCGCCTTGTCGCGCAGCATCCGCATCTTCTCCGAGTCTGAGATGTTGAGCTTCGCCACCGGGCCGGCGATCGCCTTGAGCTGCGGCGCGTCGCTCTGCAGCCACGCGGTGGGCTTCAGCGCATCGGCGAGGGTGGCGGCGTCGGTCGCGAGCCCCGGTCCGCAATCGGCACAGATATCGACCGTCGCGAAGCCCTTCTCCGGCGTCACGCGCTGTTCGCCGGTCTGCGGCAGCGCGAACTGCGTTCCGTCGCGGAACGCGAAGCGGTAGCGCATGTGCCCGAGCGTCGCCGGCTGCGGAATACGGTACAGCGATTTCGTCATCGCATTGGGAAGCAGGCGATAGGCGGGATGCGGGGCGAGCGCGGTGTCGCGGTCGGACGCCCTGATGACGAGCGTGGTCCCGAACATGGGATGGCGCGCCTCGATGACGTGTCCGTCGCGTCCGACCAGGATCGGCGTCGCATTCAGCATCGCATTCCCGGCGTAGCGCTTGCGCAGCGCCTGGATCCTGCCTTCGGCATCGGCGGCGCCCGCGGCCTCGATGACGACATGCTCCACGGCCATCGCGTCGATATCGAAACCGTCGAATTCGAGCCGCGGCGTCTTCGCCGCGTCCCAGCCCTCCAAGAGCGCCGTGCCGTCGTCGAAGCGCACCGACGGGGGGAGATCGATCGTCTGCCCGCGCTTTTCGGCTTGCGTCTCGCGCGTGACGACGGCCTTGCCGCCCTCGATCCGTGCCTCGATGCGCGACCAGTCGCGGCCGGTCTGGTTGAACGTCTCGATCGATACCGTGCGGCCGTCCCTGTCCTGGTGGAACACCGTGCGCGACGACAGGTGCGTCGACGGCGCGTCCGCGCCGATGAGCTGCGTCGGCGGTCCGACCTGCTCGCCGACGTCCATCTCCTGGGAGTCGACGACGTCACGTCCGTCGGGCGTGACGATCACCTCTTCCGAGGCGTGCCCGATCGGCGTGCCGTTCCCGGTCACGATGACGTACCATCTCACCTCGCTGGCAGGCGCGCCGGCGGCCGCGGCCGTCGCCGCGAAGATCGCCGTCAGTCCTGCAAGCAGCGGCCGCAATTCCATCGAGAGAGGCTAGGCCCCGCCCGGCACGTTGCCAAGGGAGACGCGCGCTGCGGCTCGGCGTGCCGTTTCATGGCCGCGCCTTACAGGCTTTCGACGTCGCCGATGCCGTTCCGATTCAGGATCGCCGCCATGTTGGTCCTGGCGGCGTCGTCCGCGAAACCGCAATCCTTGAATACGACCCGCGTGCCGGCGGACGGCGCGAGCTCCTTTCGCCAGGAGACGATCCCCGACGCAACGTCCTCGACGGCATCCCTCGACAAGCCGTCGCTCAGGCATACCAGCAACGCGCCGCCGCCGATCGCGTGCACGGTTTTTCCGGCGATTTCCCTTTCGACGATGGGCACGCACAGATCCAGGCCGAGCTTGAGCAGGAGTTCATAGAGAACGTCTTTCTCGGTGCGGCCCTCAACGATGCGGTCGATATTCCGCAGACGGCCGTCCTGGATGTCGCCGGCCGCCGTCTCCGATGCCTTGATGTTGGAGGATGCCAGCTTGAAGACGCGGAAGCCCGTGTCGCCTTCGAACCGGGGGCTTGCCTTCCTGATCGCGGCTCCCGCGCGCCGCAGCCGCTCTTTCGTGATCTCCGCCAGCGTCAAGGGCCGGCCCAACGAGGCGCAGAGCGCCGCCGCGCCGGCTTGATGCCTGTTGCCGGGATCGAGAGGCTCGGGCAGCTGGACCAGGATGTATTTCCGGTTTCCTCCCGTGTCCTTGTTCAGCTCCATCAGGGCGTGGCCGGTCGTTCCGCTTCCGGCGAAGAAATCCAGGACGAGCGCGTCGGGATCGTTTTCCGTCATGATCTTCAGGGCGTCATAGACGGTCCAAAGGCTTTTGGGGAACGTGAATCCCGCGCCGGGCATCATCTTGTCGAGCAGCTTGGTGCCGTATTCGCTGGCGTCGTATCTGGCGTTCTGCCAGACGCTGCGCATCGTTCCGGCATTCTTGTGATAGATGATCTGGACGCTTTCGCGCCCCATCTTCGGCTCGAGCTTGTCGAGAATCCTGGGTACGGAATCGCGCGCATAGCGCCATTTCTTCTCGTCGCCCGCATCCGTCATCGGCCAGACTTCGATGCTTCCGTCGCCGCGCGGGACGTTGGCTGCGGCGGGATGGAAATCGTTCGAAGGCACGGCGCCGATGTCCAGGATTTCGCCGTCGCGCACGATGAAGGGATAGAAGCACTTGCGCGCGTCGGCGCGATCGGATTCCGTGCCGCTGTCGCGCAGGCTGCGCGAGTCGATCTCGCTCTTGAGCACGTCGGCGAGATACTTCTTCTTGTCCGCCGGATAGACGACGATCCCCGTCTCGTGAACGTAGGAGATGTTGGTGCCTTGTTGTCCCCGGGGGTTGTGGACGATAGAGACGGCGGCGTGCTCATGGGAGCCCTCGCCGAAGATCTCCTTCAGCACGATCGCCAGCGTCGCGGCCTCGTTCTCGTCGATGGTGCAGAACAGCACGCCGTCCGGACGCAACAGATCCCTCGCCAGCATGAGCCTGGGATAGATCATCGACAGCCAGTTGGAATGAAAGCGGCCGTTCGTCTCCGGATTGCCGGCCGGCTTCAGATTTCCCTGCGTCTGACCGGTGAGCTCGAGATATGCGCGGATGCCGTCGCTGTAGTCGTTCGGGTAAATGATGTTGCGGCCGGTGTTGTACGGCGGGTCGATGAATATGGCCTTGATGCGCCCGCTGTAGCTCTTGCGCAGCAGCTTGAGCACTTCGAGGTTGTCGCCCTCGATCATCACGTTTCCGGTCGTGTCCCAATCCACGCTCTCGGCCGGGCTTGGAAGCAAGGTCCCGGTGGAAGGCGTCAGCGCGAGCTGGCGTGCCCGCCTCTTTCCGCTCCAGTTGAGCGCGTACTTTTCGTCGCCCTCGTCGACGGCCTCTCCCAGCAATTGCTTGAGGACGTCGAAGTCGATCCTGCCTTCCTCGACCGCTTCCGGAAACAGCCGCTTCAACGCATCGATATTCTCCGCGACGATGCCGGCGCTCTCGGTATCGGCATCGCCGGGGGAAATTCTTCTCATGGCTCTTTCCGTCGAGGAGGATCGGGACCGCTGTCGCAATCTGAAGCGATTTGCACCGTGGGACCAACCCCCAAAATCGCTCCCGCCCAGGATTTCGCCTCATGCTCCTGGCGGCGGGCGCCGTCTCGACCTGACCGGGGCGGGACGGGCATGGAGCGCGCGGCGTGCGTATGTAGAAATCCGAATTTTCCTGCCTGGCGTTTTCGCGCAGGCTGGCAGAGTGCGATGGATGCCGCCGCAGAGCGCGGCGAAAATCTGGGAAATGGACAATGCTTTGGAAATCGCCCGAGCCGGCCAGGCTGCACGAAATGGCGCAGCACTTTCGCCATTTCGCCGATGAGACGCAGCAACCGGACTATGTCCGTTTGATGATCCGTACCGCGGACGCTCTCGATTCCCAGGCCGCGAAACTGGAAGGCTCGCCGGGTCCGGCCGGGCCCTTCGAAGCGCTCGAAAGCGCCCGATCGCATACGTAGGAACACGTATACCGTCTCCAGTGGCCCGTCGTTACGATTTGATCGCCATCGCAATCGAGCGGACGCCGCAGTGACCCAAACCAGTGGAGCTACGATCTGCGTCATCGATGACGACCGCGCGGTACGCGAGTCCATGGTCGCGCTTCTCGAAGCCGTGGGATACACGGTGAAGCCGTTTGCGTCGGCGGACGACTTTCTGCGTCATCCCGGCTCGGAGAACGCGGATTGCCTGTTATGCGATCTCAATATGCCGGGCCTGAGCGGCGTGGAACTGCTGGAGCTGCTGCGCTCCCGCGGGATAGCGGCGCCGGCAATTGTCCTGACTACGAACGGCGAGCGGCTGGGCGCGCGCATGACGCGAGCCGGGGTGCTGAAGGTTCTTCGTAAGCCTGTGCCCGAGGCCGATCTGCTGCAATGGATCGAAGCCGCGCTCAAGCCGCGCCGGACGCCGACCCACTTGTAGGTAGAATTCCTGACGCCTGCTACGTCGCCGTTTAACGCAGCATAGATCGTCGACGCTCAAGCTTGTTCGCGGCAGGCAGTTCGGATGGCGCGAAGATGAGATCGATCAGCATCAAGGCAATGTTCTTCACGTCCTTCGGCGTGATGCTCGCGCTGATTTGCGCGGTCGGTGCGTTCTCTCTCTCGCAGTTCGCGACGATGGCGGAGCTGAACCGCTACGCCGACGCCACCATGCTTCCAGGCCTCACGGCCACCGCCAGCCTGGATGCCGAACTCAGCACGATCCGCAGATCCGAGGCCGAGCATATGCTGGGGGCGGGACCGGCGCCGAGAATCGAAGCCGAAGCGGCGATCAAAGACGCCGAGAACGTCATCGAAACCGATCTGCGCCAGATGCACGCCCTGTCGGACGGCGCCGAAGAGCAGCGCATTCTTCAGTCCCTTGAAGCGAGAATGCCGGAATTCTTCCGCGACAACCACACGTTCCTTGCCTTGTCGCGGCAACGGCACATGGCGAACGCGCAAGCGCTTTTCATGGGCGGTCTGTACGGCAACTTCCACCGGATGAACTCCCTCGTCGACCGGTTCAGCGCGATCAACAAGGCGCAGGCCGCCGCTGCGGCGGCAGCCGATGCCGCGACCGCGCAACGATCGGCATACGTGATCGTGGTGGCGATGCTGCTTGCCGCCATGGTCGCCGTAGCGGTGTTCATCGCGCTGGTGCGGATGATCGTCCTGCCGCTGGTTTCGATGACCCGGGCACTGGGCGAACTCGCCGGCGGGAACCTGGACGCCGAGGTGCCGGCCACGTCGCGCAAGGACGAAATCGGCTTGCTGGCGCATGCCATGGCGAGCTTCAAGGCGGCTGCGGTCGCGCTGAACGAGGCCAAGGAGCAGGCGGAAGCCGGCACGCGTGCCAAATCCGAGTTCCTTGCCAATATGAGCCACGAGATCCGAACCCCGATGAACGGCATCCTGGGCATGACGAACCTGTTGCTGGAAACCCATCTCGACGAAGAGCAGCGCGGCTTCGCCGGGATCGTCGCCGAATCGGGAGAGTCCCTGCTGACGATCGTCAACGACATACTGGACATCTCCAAGCTGGAAGCCGGAAAGTTCGAGATCGAACGTATCGATTTCGATCTTGTCGCCACCGTGGAAAGCGCGGCGACGCTGATGTCGCCCAAGGCGCGTCAAAAAGGCATCGACATGGCAATGTTCGTCGAGCCGGCGGCGCGCGGCGCCTATCGCGGCGATCCGACGCGCGTGCGGCAGATCCTGCTCAACCTGCTCAACAACGCGATCAAGTTCACGGAAAAAGGCGGCGTTTCTGTCGAGGTCGTCGTGAAACTCGGCCACCTTCAGCCGGCAAGCGGCAACATCGTGCCGTTGCGCTTCGAGGTCGCCGACACCGGCATCGGCATGGCGGGGAGCGTGCGCGAGAGGCTGTTCCAGAAGTTCAGCCAGGCCGACAGCTCGATGACGCGCCGCTTCGGCGGAACCGGCCTCGGCCTTGCCATCTGCAAGCAGCTCGTCGAGCTCATGCATGGCGAGATCGGCGTGACGAGCAGCCCCGGAAGCGGTTCGACGTTCTGGTTCGAGATCCCGTTCGAGAAATCCGCCGCCCAGGTCGCGGACCGCACGTCCCTGCCGGCGCATTTCAAGACGCTGCGGGTCCTGCTCGTGGACGATATCGAGATGAACCTGACCATCATGACCAGGCAGCTCAAGGCCTTCGGCATGTCGGTGACGGCGGTGAACGACGCTTTCGCGGCGATGGCGGAACTCGAGCGCGCCTGGCATCGCGGCCAGCCCTACGATCTCGTTTTTCTAGATCAGATGATGCCGGGCCTGGCGGGCGACCAATTGGCGCGGCGAATCCGCGAAAGCGAGCACCTGTCCGAGACCAGGCTGGTGATCGTCTCGTCCGGTGGGCGCGCGATCGTCCGCGACGCGGCAAGCCTCAAGCTCGATGCAGTCCTGGAAAAGCCCGTGCGGCATCAACAGCTGCTCGACACGCTCATCAACATCTACAGCACGAAATCCGAAATTCCCGCCTTTCCTGCGCCAGCGGCAGCCGGGGCGGGAGCGAAGCGGCCGGGGTCCCTGCCCCCCGAACGCCGGCCGCTTCGCATTCTCCTCGCCGAGGACAACAAGGTGAACCAGAAGTTCGCCACCGCGCTCCTCGGCAAAGCCGGACATGACGTCGAAGTCGCCGAGAACGGGCATCAAGCCGTCGATGCGGTGCGCAATTCACGCTTCGACGTCGTGCTGATGGACATCCAGATGCCGGAGCTGGACGGCGTTCAGGCCACAAGGCAGATCCGCAATCTGGACCCCGACAAGCGCGATATTCCGATCATCGCGATGACCGCGCACGCCATGGCGGGCGCGAAGGAGGAATATCTGGCGGCCGGCATGAACGATTACATCTCCAAGCCGGTCGATCCGAAGCTTCTGTTCGCCAAGCTCGACGCGGTCGCCGCAATGCTGTCGCCGCCGGCAGATGCCGAGCGCACCGTCGCCGCGGCCGAACCGCCTGTCCTCGATTTCGCGAAACTTTCGGACCTCAAAGCCGCGCTGCCGGCGCAAAATCTGGAAGAGCTTATCGGGCTCTATCTGACGGATGTGGATTTGTCTCTCGAGAGGCTCGTCAGGGCGCGGGCGAAGGGCGATCTGGAGACATGCGGGCGCGAGGCCCACGCCATCGTCAGCATGTCCGGCAACCTCGGCGCCATGAAGGCGAGCGCGATCGCGCGAAGTCTCGAGACGGCCTGCCGCAGCCGTGACAAGACACCCACCTATCCCCTGATCGGCGCGCTCAGCGAAGCCTGCGCGGCTTCACGCGACGCTTTGCAGAGTTGGACGAAGCGATATCTTCCTCCAGCGCTGGCAAAAGCGAGCTAGCACCGAAGCGGCCCGATGCAGCGCATCATCAAACCCGAGTTGAAGTTCGTCGCATCGCCGGCGCTGCTGGAACGCGGCTGTGTCATCGTGATCGGTCTGGAAGCGATCCGTGACGAAGCTGCCGCGCGCTGGGACAAGATGCGGCAGGCGATCTACCTGAATCTGGAAAGTCTCCTGCGTCAGAAGCTCGGGGCGACCGACTACTACAGCCAGCTCGACGAATTGTCGTTTCTGGTCAGCATGCCGGCCGCCTCGTCGGACGAGGCACAGATCCTGTGCGTCAGCGTCGCCCACGACCTGCACAAGAACCTGCTGGGGCATTGCGATATCGCGCAATTGCGGATTTCCCGTGCGACCGGGCTGGAGGGCGACACCCTGAGATGCGAAAGCACCGAGGGTGCCGCGCTGGCCAGGATCGTCTCGCAGGCCGGCTTGAAAGTTTCGGGGCGCACCGCCGACGGGGACTGCCTGCTGCCGGCCCGGCGCGCAGCGCCTTCGCCGGCTTCCCCGGATGCTTCGTCGATCCACCGCTTCACCCCGCTTTGGGACGTTCAAAACGAAGCGATCACGACATACCGCTGCGTGACGGTCGTCGAAACGTCCCTGTTCGAGACCATCCAGCCACATGCGAGCTTCAAGTCCGAATTGACGGACCTAATCGCCCGGCTGCGTTTCGCCACCGACACGCTGGCCAGGCATTTGGCATCCGGCCGCAAATATCTCCTGTCGTTGCCGATCTCCTACGACCTTCTCGGCTCTCCCGTGGCACGCATGGAAGTCGCGTCGCTGTGCCGCAATCTGTCTTCCGCCATGCGTCCCTACCTGCAGTTCGAGATCGGCGAGATGCCCTACGGCGTGCCGCAGAGCCGGCTCTCCGAACTCGTCGGCTCCCTGCGCCCCTTCTGCCGCGGCGTAACGGCGTATCTGCCGGCGCGCATCCCCAGCTATGCCGCCTATCAGGGAGCGGGGTTGAGCGCGATCGGACTCTCGCTCTGCGCCGGCATCGTCGCGAACACGGATATGAGCAGCGAGGTATTCAAGCTCGCCACGGCCGCCCAGCGCCTCCACCTCAAGAGCTTTGTTCTGGACGTTCCCAACTGCGACATGCTCCTTTCGGCGCACCGGCTGAAGGTCAACGCCATGTCCGGACACATGATCGGAAAAGCGGCACCGATGCCGGAGCCGGTCAGGCGTCTTCCTCTGACCGAGATCGTCGCGCGCGAAATGCACGACCTGGAGAACAACGCCACGCATGGCCGCGAGGCGCTCTGCGCCTGACCGGCGCAGGCTATCGCTCGGAGGGGCGAAGCGACGGGGCGATGTCCGATGTGCCGGGCGGCCGGTAGAAGACGTGGTTTCCGATCTGCGCGGTACGGATGAGCTTCCCCGCCCAAATCGGGCGCATGTAGGCAGCGTGATAGTTCATCGCGTCGCCGGTCACGTCGGAAAGAGCGAGCTCACCGGCGAGAATCCGCGCGGCCAGCACCTCCGCCCTGCGCCATTCCTCGGGCGATTTCGATCGTGATCTCGATCCGTCGCATGCGAACGAGAACTGGCAGCCGCTCTTGGGCGCGCCCTCATAGACCACCGCGCAGATCGAGCGCCCGTATCCGCCGCCCTGAAGGCGGTGGAAGACCACTTCGGCGACGGCCATTTCGCCCTTCTCGCCTTCGCCGCGCGCCTCGTAGTACATCGCCTCGGCGAGACAGCGATGCTGGGCCAGCAGCTTGGCCTCTGCTTCCCGGCCGGAATCCACGTCCGCTGAAACCGGCGTGGGGGATGCGGGAACGCGAACATATTCGATGATCGTGTCCATCAGCCGGACCGTGCGGACGACCGAGGGCGAATAGGCCAGTGCGGAACCGAAAATCGCGCCCGCGATGCCGATGATCACCGCCATCACGATGATGAGCACGCGGTCGGCGCGCGACGACGCGCTCCGCCAGCGGGCAGCGGGCAGTCTTGCGACGCCGTTCATGACGCATCCGCGAGGGTGCAAAGCTGCATTTGCGGGCGCCCGCGATAGGGCCGGTGCCAATCCGTCTCGCCCGTGCGGTTGGCGCGCACCGCCTGGCGCCGCGTGCCGGTTCTCCAGATGCCGAGACAGGAGATGCGATTGGTGCCCATCGCGCAGCGCCGCCACGCCGAGGGAATCCGCCCCACGACACCCTTTCGTTCGCGCGCGGGTGCGCGGCGTGCGGGCTGCGCGTTCGCGGCAAGGCGCGTAGAGGCTGCGGCGCGCAGTGCCCGGGCATGCGGCGAGGCGCGCATGCGCGTGCCGGTGCAATCCCTCTGGTATCCGATCATCTGGCTTCTCCAACACTGACGCGCGTTCTGCGCGGTACAGCTCGATTGAAGGCAAGCCGCCGCCTGCGGGCATTGCGAAATGTCAGGACACGGAGCACCTGTTTCGCCTGCGTGGCGTCCCTATCCGGGGAAAGCCTGCATTTCGCCGGGAGAAATAGGGGAATCTCCGGACTCTCGACTACGCGAATCACCTTAGGTGTAATTCCGAACTATAGATTTGGATCAAGCTTAACGAAACTTTCCCACGACGAGCTTGATCTCGCCGCTCAAAGTGGGGAAGCCAAAATGCCGATTTCACTCAGCGCCGCGCGCAACGAGCCGAACGCGACAAGCGACCGGTTCGCCGCCATCCATTCCTCTTCCTGTCGCGACCCGGGCGTGCCGGTCACGCTCAACGACCATCTTCGGACGCTTCACGGCTACAGCACGCGGCACCACTACCGCCGCGGGGAGACGATCTTCACGGAGGGGGAGCCGGCGGACCGCGTATACAAGATCATCTTCGGCACGGTACGGCTCTGCCGCTACTCGCCCGGCGGCCGCCGTCACATCACCGATTTCATGCTCGCCGGCGACCTGGTGGGCTTCCTGGAATGCGCCGATCAGCCGATGACCGCCGAGGCGGTCGAGGACGTGACGCTGATTTCCTATCCGCGGGCATGCGTCGACCGGCTGGCGGCATCGAACCCCGAAATCCGCACACGCGTGCTTTGCCACCTCTCGGCAAATCTGCTTGAAGCGCAGCAGCACCTCTTCGTGCTGGGATGCCAGACCGCGAAAGAGAGGCTCGCGTCCTTCCTGACGCGGCTCGCCGACAGGATCGATCTGGCGCCCGGCGAAACGCTGGATTTGCCGATGGGCCGCCAGGACATCGCCGATCATCTCGGAATGACGATCGAGACGGTGTGCCGCACGATCTCGATGCTCAAGAACGACGGCATTGTTTCGGTTCCCAGCTCGCATGAACTTGTCTTGAAAGACATGGCGGCGCTTCGCGCGCTGGCCGTCGAGAACTGAGCGCGGGCGCGATGAACATTCACGACGCCGCAAACCACCTGATGCCCGCTTCGGTGCCGTCTCTTCACCCCGCGGCGGACGGGGCGTCGATGATGATGATCATCGCGATCTGCGCGATCCTTGCGGGATTGATCGTCAGCCTGCTGGCGGCCTGGCTCTATGTACGCCTGGCCAACGAAAAGCGCTGGGCGCAGTCCGCGATGCGCCAAGCCGACAACCAGATCGCGTTCCGCGACGCGCTGCTGGCGACGGGCACCGATTCCGTCGCCATCCTGTCGCCGGAGGAGCGGCAGCCGAAGAGCGGCGCCAACGCCCTGCTCGCGGCTGCGATGAACGGCCCGGATTCGAGGCGCGTCGCCGCCGCGCTGGGTGCGCTGACACAGGAACGTCAGCCGTTCGAGCTCGTGGCGCGCGGTGCCGAAACGGGTGAGATAATCGCGATCCGCGGGCGGACGGTTGCCGGGCGCGCGGTTGCCTATGCCAGGAACATGGGGCCGGCGGTGCCGGCGCTCGACTACAACATGCTGCTCGATGCCGTGCCCGCACCGGTCTGGGTGCGCGGGGCGAATCTCGCTTTGCGCTGGGGGAACCAGGCGTTCCTCGAGGCCGCCGGGGCGCCGAACCTGCAGGGCGCGCTGACCGCGAACGCTTCACTGCAGCGTTCCGAAACCGATCTCGTCGCTGCGGTCATGGAGGACGGGGCGGATATCGAGGCGACCCGCTACGCCCTGGTAGACGGCGAACGCCGGGCTTACTCGCTCAAATTCGTGCGCCTGCCCGATTCCAGCGTCGCCGGGTTCGCCGTCGACATGACCGAGCGCGCGCGGGCGGAAGGCAGGCTGCGGCTGCAGGTAGAGGCGACCGAGGACATGCTCGACGGGATGGCGGGCGCCATCGCCATTTTCGACGGCGCGCAAAAGCTGGAAAGCTACAACAGCGCCTATGGAAAGCTGTGGGGCTTCGAGGACAAATGGCTCGAGACGCATCCCACGCTGGGCGAGATTCTCGATCGCCTGCGCGCGACGCGCAAGCTGCCCGAGCAACACGACTATGCCGCATGGAAAGCCGCGCAGCTGCGGCTGTTCGAGAAATGCGTGCAGCCCTGCGAGGAATTCTGGCATCTCGCCGGCGGTCTCAGCCTGCGCATAGCGGTGCGGCCGCATCTGCTCGGCGGTTTGATCTTCATGATCGAGGACATCAGCGAGAAGCTGCGCCTGGAAGCGTCGTTCAAGCTGCTGCTTCAGGTACAGCGCGCGACCCTGGACACGGTGGAAGACGGCATCGCCGTCTTCGGACCGGACGGACGCCTGGTCCTGTTCAACACCCGTTTCGCCAGGCTCTGGCATCTGGAAGAGGACGAGCTGCAGACCCAGCCTCATTTCACCAAGGTGGCGAGCCTGGCGGAAGGACGCGTGGGCCGCGACGGGATATGGGGGATCGTTTCGGCAGGCGTCGTCTCGGCCGAGCCCGAACGCTGCAACGATTGGGGCAAAGCGACGCGTGCCGACGGGCGGGTCATTTCGCTGTCCATGTCGCGGCTTCCCAACGGCGCGACCATCGCCACGTTCAGCGATCTCACGGACCTGCAGAAATTCCAGGACGCGCTCATGGAGGCATCCCATGTCGCTTGAGATCGGGTTCGGCGAGACCGGCCGGCTCGCGGCATCGTCGCGGCACACGATCCTGGGGCGCAGGGATCGGGAGCGTCTGCTTGTCGTCAACGGTCATCCGGATCCGAGACCCGAGAGATTTTGTGCCGCCCTCTGCCAGGCTTGCCTTGCCGGCGCGACGGCCGCGGGACGGGACGCGGATATCGTCGCTCTCGGCGCCATTTTCCCCGCCGACGGAAACGGCAGCGCGAGGGAGTTGGCCCGGGCCCTGGAACTTTTGCGTCAGCCCGTCCGTCTGACCGTGGTCTTCCCGCTTTGGCTGGACAAGCCGCCCGAGATCGTCACGCGCTTCTTCGAACAGGTGGAGCGGGATGCTCAAATGAAAAGCCGCCACGCGCATGTCGTGGCGACCATGTCGTTGCCTGCCTTCGCGCACCGCTCGATGGTCCGCGAGTCCGAATACATCCGGCACAACATGTCCCTGCCGGGCCTGGAAATCGATGCCCTGAACTTCGTCGGCAGCATCGACACGATCTCGCGCGCGCAACGCGAGGAGTGGCTGCACCGGCTGCGCCGGCTGGGCAGCGGCAGGGCTTGACGCCCCTCGCGAAGTAACCCCGCCTCGGCGGAGCGAACGTCAGGCCGCGGAGCGCAGCTCCGCGCGCGCCCTGGCGATGGCGAGGTTGGCTGCGCAGACGCATTGGATCCAGCCCAGCATCGCGCGCTTGTCGGCGGGTCTTTCAAGCACATCGAGAGCGCCGCAATCGGACAGAGCTTCCGGTGGCAATCCGGCATTCGCATCGGCAACGAGAATCGCCGGGGCGAGGACGCCGCGATGGCGCAAGGCCTCCAGCGCCTGCAAGCCTTCCTGCCCCGGCAGGTCGATGACGAAGCAGATGGCGTTGCCGGCGCTCGGACTTTCCAAATAGCGCTGCGCCGAAGCGACTGTCTTTATCGGCAACCCGCACCGCGCCGGAAGGGAATCGAGCTTTTGGGGAACGTCGCCGGTGTCGCTGATGACAAGAATTTGAAGGCTCATCTGTCCGCTCCGCGAGTCCGCCGTTCGTAGGCTCTCACGCGGAAAATTGAGGAAACAGTTGGGAAAAATGCCTATGGCTCGCGTTCAAGGCGCGTTAACCCCGGATGGCCTATGGGCGAAAATTAATAACAAAAGTTACTTGTAGATGTTACTCTGAGTTGTAGATAGCGGGCGAATGCACCTGGAGGGGGCGTGTTCGGCATCACCAATGCCCATTGACGCGGCGTCTGACGCGCTCTTCAGCGCGCTGATCGCGACTGCCGTTGACGGCATCGTCGTGATCGACGCGCGTGGCGTGGTCCAGATCTACAGTCCGGCTTGCGAGCGCCTGTTCGGATATTCGCCGGATGAAGTGATCGGCAAGAACGTGAAGCTGCTGATGCCGCAGCCGTTTCACGGCGAGCACGACCAATATCTCGCCAATTACCGCAGCACCGGCGAGCGCCGCATCATCGGCATCGGCCGCGAGGTCATGGGCCGGCGCAAGGACCTCACCACCTTTCCGATGTACCTGTCCGTCGGCGAAGGCGAGGTCGGCGGCGAAGCCATCTTCGTGGGCATCATTCACGACCTTTCCACGCTGCGTGCTGCGGAACGCAATCGCGAGGCGTCCGACCGTCACCTCGCCAATATCGTGGAATCGTCCGACGACATCATCCTGAGCAAGACCCTCGACGGCGTGGTGATGAGCTGGAACGCCGCCGCCGAACGGATCTTCGGCTACGCGGCCGGCGAGATGATCGGGCAACCCATCTCCGGCATCATCCCGCCGGACCGGCTTTCGGAGGAAGACGACATTCTTCGGCGCGTTCGTGCGGGAGAACATATCAGCCACTACGAGACCGTGCGCCGTCACAAGGACGGCCGCGACATCATCGTGTCGCTCAGTGTCTCGCCCGTGCGCGATGCCGACGGAAGGATCGTCGGCGCATCCAAGATCGCCCGCGACGTGACCGAGCAGCGCAAGACGGAGAACAAGGCGGCCGAACTCCAGTTCGAGCTGCTCCATGTGTCGCGCCTGAGCGCGATGGGCCAGATGACCGCCGCCATCGCGCACGAGGTCAACCAGCCGCTGACGGCCGTCGCGAACTACGTCAGCGCCGCGCGGCGCGTGATCTCCTCGCTCGGCAGCGACGCGGCGGCCGTGAAGGCGCGCGACTTCATGGAGAAAGCGGCCGAACAGGCGCTGCGCGCGGGCGCCATCATCCGCAACCTGCGCGATTTCGTCGAAAAGCGTGAAAGCCAGCACATACCGCATGACCTCAACAAGGTCGTCGCCGAGGCGGTGGCGCTCGGCCTGGCCGGCGCGGCGCATGTCGACGTCAAGGTCCAGCTCGATCTGAATTCCACGCTCGCCCCGGTGCTGATCGACAAGATTCAGATCCAGCAGGTGCTGCTGAATCTCATCCGCAACAGCATCGAGGCGATGGCCGGGGCGAGCGAGCGCGAGCTGGTCCTCAGCACGGCGCCGGACGGGCCCGGCTTCGTCGCCGTGACCGTCGCCGACAGCGGCCCCGGACTGCCCGACGAAGTCGCGGCGCGGCTGTTCCAGCCTTTCACGACCACGAAAGAGCAGGGCATGGGGATCGGTTTGAACATCTGCCATTCCATCGTTGAAGACCATGGCGGTCGCATCTGGCTGTTGCCGGACGTACCCAGAGGCACGGCATTTCGCATCCGCCTGCCGCTCGCCTCCCACATCGAGGATTCGATATGAGCACCGAAGACGTCATCTTCGTCATCGACGACGATCAGAACGTGCGCGAGTCCATGCGCGCGCTGCTTGAATCCGCGGGCTACAAGGTCAAGGACTATGCCTCGGCCAACGCCTTCCTTGCCGACAAGCCGCCGCGCTCGGGCTGCCTGATCTCCGACATCCGCATGCCCGAAATGGACGGTCTGGAATTGCAGGAGGAAGTCGCCAGGCGCGGCATCTTGATTCCGGTCATCATCATGACGGGCCACGGTGATGTGCCGCTGGCTGTGCGCGCGATGAAAGCCGGTGCGCTGGATTTCCTGGAGAAGCCTTTCGACGATGAGGCCATGCTCGGCAGCGTCCGGCGCGCCTTGGAAGTCGGACGGCAGAAGCAGGATGAGATGGCGGAAGCCCGCGCCGCCCAGGAACTTCTCGCTCTCCTCACGCCGCGCGAACGCCACGTTCTCGATCAGCTCGTTGCCGGGCGTTCGAACAAGGTCGCCGCCTACGAACTCGGCATCTCGCCCCGCACGATCGAGATCCATCGCGCGCGCATCATGGACAAGATGAACGCCCGCAGCCTGTCGGACCTGGTTCGCACGGCGCTGGCGGCGACCAGGATGGCCGGCGGGACCGTCTGAACCCGCTCCGCCGGTTCCATTGGCCGCTGAAAAGCAAAACCCCGGCGGGGGACGCCGGGGCTCTGATGCTTTCTGGGACTTCCGCTGGCGGGGCACCGCAACGATCTGCTCGGTGCCATGCCCAATCTATTCCGATTGCGTAAACGCGACAGTGAGGGTTTGTACGTATGCCGCAGGAAACAAGTGCGGCCGACGATCTTTGATTGCCGGCCCGGAAGGGGGCTGAGCCGGAGACAGCGCACATGCTTGAAATCTATGTCGACGCCGATGCGTGTCCGGTGAAAGCCGAGGTGGAAAAGGTGGCCGGCCGCCATGGCCTCCACGTCCATATCGTCAGCAACGGGGGCATCCGGCCTCGACCGAATCCGCTCATCCACTCGGTGATCGTCGGTGACGGCGCCGATGCGGCGGACGACTGGATCGCCGACCATATCGAGGCCGGCGACATCGCCGTCACGGCCGACATCCCGTTGGCCGCCCGCTGCCTGGCCAAGGGCGCACGGGTTCTTCGGCCGAACGGCGAGCCCTTCACGGCGCAGAATATCGGCACGGCAATCGCAATGCGCGAGCTCCATCGCCATCTGCGTGAAGTGTCGGGCAACCCCACCTACAACGCCGGGTTCACGCCCAAGGACCGCTCGCGTTTCCTGGGCGCCCTCGAGAACGCCATCCAGGCGGTCAAGCGGCCGGGCTAGGTCGCGATCCAGACGACGTGCCGCGCGCCGCGGCCCTTGTTGGCACGCGCTTCGATTTCATCCACGGCGAAACCCGCTTGGCCGAGACGGCGGCGGAACGCCTTGTTCGGCGCTGCCGACCACACCGCCAGCAGGCCTTTGGGCCGCAGCGCTCTACGGGCGGCCTCAAGGCCCCGCATGTCGTAGAGCCGGTCGTTCGCGCTGCGGCTGAGGCCGTCCGGGCCGTTGTCGACGTCGAGCAGGATCGCATCGAAGCGTGACCGCGCCGATGCGATCACCTCGCCGACATCGGCGTTGCGGATGCCGACCCTGGAATCGTCGAGACATCCGGCGGTGAGTTCGGCCATCGGGCCGCGAGCCCAGTCCACGACCGCAGGCACCAGTTCCGCGACCAGGATCCTGGCGTCGAGGCCCAGTCCGGACAAAGCCGCCCGCAACGTGAAGCCCATCCCATAACCGCCGATCAGCATGCTGCAATTTCGCCGGCCGCGAAGGCGGTCGCATGCCAACTCCGCAAGCACTGTCTCGGAGCCGCTCATGCGGCTGTTCATCAGCGTGACGGAGCCCGCCAGGATCGAGAACTCGTTGCCGCGCCGCATGAGCTTGAGCTCGCCGCCGCCGGGCACCGCTGCCGTATCCAGATGAACCCAGGGAAGCATGGGAGCCCGCCTCCGCGGGTGAGGGCGCCGATAATGTGGCGGAGCCGGAGGGATTCGAACCCTCGATACGCCTTTTCAAACGTATAACGGTTTAGCAAACCGCCGCCTTCAGCCTCTCGGCCACAGCTCCGTGGGGCGCCTTTTGCCCGAGAAAGGCGGCGCCCTCAAGGATTCTTCTAGGCTTTACCTGGGTTAGAATCTTGCGCGCCTTGCCAGTCCGCCGGGAACGGCGCAGCATCCCCGGTCCGGGGACCCGTCGAGGGCCCGGTAGGCCAAGGGGGCCGCGTGCTTCACGCGCGGGCCACGCGACGTCCTCGGAAAACCCCGGCACATGCGTGCCGGAGCGAGGAGCACGCGATGCAAGTCAGACATATCCTGCGCGAGAAGGGCTCGGAGATCGTCACGATCTCGGCCGACGCGACGCTGTCGGAGGCCTCGCGCCTTCTCGCCCGCAAACGCATCGGCGCGGTGATCGTACGCGGCGAGGCGGGCGGGCTCGCGGGCATCCTCTCCGAGCGCGACGTGGTGCGCGCGGTGGCGGAGGAGAGCGTGGGCGCTCTGGCGCGGCCGGTGCACGTCTACATGACATGCGACGTCGCCACGTGCTGCGAGGACGATACCGTCGACGCGCTGATGGAGATCATGACGCGCGGCCGCTTCCGCCACGTGCCGGTCGCGCGCGACGGCAGCCTCGTCGGCATCGTCTCGATCGGCGATGTCGTCAAGTCGCGCATCGAGGAGACCGTACGCGAAGCGGCGGTGCTGCGCGAATACATCAGCGCCGCCGGCTAAAAGCGCAATAGGGTCATGCGTACTTGGCGTGACCCGTAAATTGCGCGCAAATTAGAAGCGCAATAGGGTCATGCGTACTTGGCGTGACCCGTAAATTGCGCGCAAATTAGAAGCGCAATAGGGTCATGCGTACTTGGCGTGACCCGTAAATTGCGCGCAAATTAAAAGCGCAAGCGGGTCACGCCCACTTCGCGTGACCCGTGCATTGCGCGTAAATCAACAGATCTCGAACCTCAGTTGCCCAGGCCTTCGATGCGTCCGCGCCGCGTGACGTCGCCGATCAGTTCGACGCTGCCGCCATGGGACTTTTCGCGTCCGCCGCCGGAGACATCGATCAGGCCTGCGTTATCGAACGTGGCGGCGTGTATTTCCAGCTGTCCGCCGGAGCCGTTGCCGCCGTCCGGGCCTTCCACCGTCACGGGATTGAAGCAGCCCGACGTGTACTGGCTTGTCCCGCCGGCGCCGCCATGCATGAGGAGGCTGCCGTTGTTGGTGAAGCTGCCGCTGGCATAGAACCATTCGTCGCCGCCCGCGCCGCCGCCGCTCGATCCCGAACCGCCGTTGGAGACCGCGCCGTTCGCGCCGCTCGCATCGATCACCGCACCGCTTGCGATCGTGATCGAGCCCTTGCTGGAGGAGAAGATGACGGCGCCGCCGCCATTGGCGCCGGGCTGGCCATAGAAATCGCCCGACCAGAAGCCGCCGCCGCCCGCGCCGCCGCCGCCGCCGCCCACGAGCTTGTTAGCCGATATCCTCAAGCCGCCGGGACCGGGCGGATCGTTCTGCGGCGTGCCGCCGGCGTCGACGGGGTAGTTTCCAGGCAGGCCCGGCTGGCCGTGGGTCGCATTACCGCCGCCACCGCCGCCGCCGGCCGTGATCACTTCGGGGCTGCATTGCCCTTGCACGCCGCCGATGGGTCCGCTGCCGCCGCCGCCGCCCGCGGTATTGGTCGCGGACGTGCCCGTGCCGCCATTGTAAGGCGGGGTGTTCTGGTCGGGGGCGGCGCCGCCGGCGCCCGCTGCCGCGGCGATGGTGAACTTGCCGGCGAAATTGATGTCCCTCTTCGACAGGAACATCGCTGGATTGGTTCCATAGATCGTCAGATTCACGGTGGGCTCGACGGTCATGTCGGTGAAATTGTAGGCGTTGAATTTCTGCCCGTTCCACTTGACCACCTTGAACGGCAGGGTGAAGGCCACGAAGCCGCCGCTCGCCGCATCCCAGACCACGCCGGTATCGGTGTTCATCCACACCAGCCCGTTGCCGTCGTGGAATTGCGCGTCGAAGCTTCCGGCGCTGCCGTTGCTGACCGGCAGATTCTTGCTCCTGGACGTGCCCAGATCGTCCGCGGTCGCGAGGGCCGACGAAGCCGCCAGGGCGGCGAGCGAACAGGCGATGAATTTGCTTCTCATGGGACAGCTCCGAGCGGATTGCGGTTGGGGAAGAGACCGCGCAAACTTGGGGCTCACGTCGTCCCGGCGACAACGGGTAATGCCGGGCAGATGCGGGCATCTCAGGACATGACGGCGGAAAACGGCGAAAAACCGTCCTCGCGGCGGCTGGATACGTGGAAGGAGATCGCGACCTATTTCGGCCGCGACGAACGCACGGTCCGGCGCTGGGAAGCCGGACGCGGCCTTCCGGTCCATCGCGTGCCGGGCGGCGCGGGCGGCACCGTCTATGCGTTCGAGGCGGAGCTCGCGGCCTGGCTTCGCGGACATCCCGAGACCGGCGAAAGCGTGAAAGCGGCGTCCGCTCCTTCGAGCGAAGCGAAGCCGCGCATCAGACTCTATTCCTGGCTCGCGGCCGCCGGCCTGGCCGTGGCCGCTCTCGCGTTCGGCCTGGCGCAGGTCTGGCTCCCGCGCGAGGCGCCGCCGCGCGCCGCATCGCACGATCCGCGGGCGGTCGCGTTCTATCGCTCGGGACTTTACGAGTGGCAGACGCGCACGCCCGTGGGCCTCGAGCACGCGGTGGCGGATTTCAAGCAGGCGATCGCGCACGATCCGCATTATGCCGAGGCCTATGCGGGGCTCGCGGATTGCTACAACCTCCTGCGCGAATACACGACGATGCCGCCGGGTGAGGCCTATCCGCAGGCCAAGGCGGCGGCGGAGCGCGCCATCGCGCTCGACCCCGCCATCGCCGAAGCGCATGCGGCGCTCGCTTTCGACGATTTCTACTGGTCGCGCGACGTGCGCGCGGCCAACAGGGAGTTCCTGCGGGCGCTCGCGCTCGATCCGCGCAACGCGGCGGCGCATCACTGGTATGCGACGTTCCTGATGACCATCCGCCAATTCCCCCGGGCGGTCTCGGAGATCGAAAAAGCGCAGGCGCTCGATTCGGCGTCGACCGCGATCCTGGCCGACAAGGGGCTGATGCTGTTCTATGACGGCAGGAGCGAAGAGGCGGTGGCGCTTCTGGCGCAGCTCGAGCAGGCCGAACCGGCCTTTCTTTCAACCCATCAATATCTGGCGGCCATCTACGGCGCGCGCGGCGACGACCGCGGCTTCCTGCGGGAGATAACGGCGGCGGCGGCCGCGCGCCACAGCGACGAGGCCCGCAGGATCGCCGACGCCGGCGTCTCAGGCTTCGCCGCCGGCGGGCGCCAAGCGATGTTCAAATCCATGCTGGTCGTGGACAGGGATCTATACGCGCAAGGCAAGATCTCGGCTTACGCGCTCGCGCTCGCCTATGCCGACGTGAACGACGAAGCCGACACCATCGCCTATCTGAAAGTGAGCCTGGCGCGCCACGAGACCGACAACGTAGCACTCGCGGTCGAGCACCGTCTGGAAGGGCTGCGCGGAAGGTCCGAGTTCCGGCCATTGCTGTCGATGGCCGGACTCGATTCGCATGTGTGATGCGGGTGAAGCGCGTCAGGAGTGAATTGAATCACCAACAAATCGTCATGGCCCGCTTTATGCGGGCCACCCACGGAAATCCTGCATTATCGAGAAGGCGTCCATGGGTGGCCCGGACGTGAAGCTTGTCCTCCGGCCGCGCTTCGCGCGGTCCGGGGGGCCGGGCCATGACGAGTTGGGATGTTCAAGCGAGACCGCTTTGCTCTACGCCACCTTCGCCGCCGCGATGTAGTCGTCGACGACCTTGTTCAGCACGTCCAGCGGCAGGGCGCCGGAGAGCAGCACCGTGTCGTGGAATTTGTGGATGTCGAATTTCGGGCCCAACGCGGCCTTGGCCTTGTCGCGCAGCTTCAGGATCGTGAGCTTGCCGACCATGTAGGCGCAGGCCTGTCCCGGCCATACGCAATAGCGTTCGATCTCCGTCACCGCCGAGGCTTCCTGGTCGCCCAGCGTGTCGACATAGTACTTCACCGCCTGCTCGCGGCTCCACTTCTTTGCATGCATGCCGCTGTCGACGACGAGGCGCACGCCGCGGAACATGGAATCGTGGAGCTGGCCGATCTGGCCCCAGGGATCGTTCTCGTACATGCCCATCTCGCCCGCAAGCTGCTCGGCATAGAGCGCCCAGCCTTCGATGTAGGCGGTGAAGCCCGAGACCTTGCGGATCAGCGGCAGGGGTGATTCCTGGCTGATCGAAATCTGCAGGTGATGGCCGGGGATGCCTTCGTGATAGGTGAGCGTGGGCAGCGTCCAGCTCGGCACCTCGGCGGTGTCGCGCAGGTTGATGTAGTAGGTGCCCGGCCGCGTGCCGTCGAGCGAGGCGTTCTGGTAATAGCCGCCCGGCGCGCCGGCCTCGGTGTATTTCGGCACGCGCTTGATGAGCAGATCGGCCTTCGGCAGCGCGCCGAAAAAGCCCGGAAGCCTGGCGCGGATCGCCTGAACCTTCAGGTTCAGATCGGCGATCAGCTTGTCCTTGCCCGCGTCGGTGTTCTCGTAGCGGAACTTGGGATCGTTATACATCGCGCGCAGCCGCTCGCCGACCGTGCCCTTGGTCATGCCGTGGGACTGCATGATCGCGTCGATCTTGGCGGTGTGGTCCTTGACCACGTCGAGGCCGAGCTGATGGATCTCTTCCGGCTTCATGCTCGACGTCGTCGAGGCTTCGAGCGAGGCGGCGTAGTACGCATCGCCGTCCGGCAGGCGCCACACGCCCGCGTCGTGCACCGCCTTGGGCTGCAGGCTCTTGAGGAACGCGATCTGGCGGTCGAGCGCGGGATAGACGCGCTGCTCCAGAAGACGCGTGGCCACCTTCGCATAATCGCCGTCGATCTTCTTCTCCTTCGCGCGGCGCGCGACGGATTCGACCATCGGCGACTTCTCCGGCGCCACGCCGCGCAGATGCGTCATCTGCTCGAGCGCGCGCGCCAGCACGAAATCGGGCGGGACGATGCCCATCGCCACGTCGTGCTCGGCGACTTCGCGTTCCTGGTCGAGACAGGTCGAGAACTCCGAAAGCCGCGCGAGGTAGGCGTCGGCGTCGTCCTTGACCTCGATGCGGTGCTGGCTGTCGAGGAAGTCCGGCGCCTGGCTGTAGGAACCGGTGAGCTGGCTGAGTGTGTAAGGCTAGCCGACGCCGCTGCTGTATTGCGCGAAGCGCTTGCCGTCGTCCTCCTGCTGCTGCAGGCCGTAGAGCACGACGTCGTAATTGACCGCGTCCATGCCGGTGAGCTTTGCGCGGTCGATTGCCTTCAGCCGCGCGAGCTGATCGGTGTTCATGCGCTTGAAGAACTCGATCTGCTCGAGCGAACGGTCGGAGATCATGAACTTCTGATAGGCGCGGTCGCCCTTGTCGATGCCGAGATTGGTCGCGAATTCCGGCGCCTGGTCGATGATCTCGTCCATGAACGCATCGAACAGCTTGTTCATCTTCGCCGCTTCGGGCGAGCCGGCGGAAGCGGGCGCGGTGGCGGCGCGGGCGATGCCGCCCGCGGTCAAGGCGATGGCGGCGGCGCCGCTGAAAAGCACGGAACGACGGTCGAGCATGAAGAACCCCTCTTTTGGCCCGGAACACTTAAGGAGCGCGCCCGCGCCCGGCAAGACTAGTGGGAATCGCAATGAGTTCACGGTTGCGTGCGGGACACGAACATGAACGGTGCGAAAGGTTGCGGCCGGACACGGTAAATTTTCGCGGGAACGCGGCGCGTGCCCTGGGCGTTTAAGTGTCAGATATCAAAGGGAGTTGCGTGATGAGATACGATCTCAGGAACGCCGCGTTCGCGCTTGCATTGACGGTCGTCGCCGGCGGCGCGGCCTGGGCGCAGACCGCAGGTGCGGCCGGCGGCGCGACGACGTCAGGCACGTCCACCACCGGAACGTCGATGGCCGGCACGACGACAAGCGGTACGACCACGAGCGGTACGACGACGGGAACGACCCTGGGACGGACCGGAACGCCGAACACCACGACGCCGTCCGCGACGATGCCGAATTCCAATCCCTATACACCCCAGTCAAGCGTCTCGCCGAACGGCACGCCGGCGCCGGATACCGCCGGCACCATGTCGACGCAGCCGGGCTGCCGGGCCGGTGCCGCGGGCTCGGCGACACCGATGCCCTGCAGCCCCGCGCCCGTATCGCCCAATCCGCAGCCGACCACGGCGGTCAATCCGCAATGCGCACCTGGCCAGGCGCAGACGCCGACCGGCAAGCCTTGCTCGTAATTCACCGGCTGTTGCCGGAACCGATCCCGGCGGGCGGGGTTGTTCAGACTGCAACTGGCGAGTCCGCTGTCGCCCGCCGCCAGGAAAAGGAACACGATCATGAAAATCAGGAATCTCTTGCTTTCGAGCGCCGGCGCGCTTGTGCTGACGACGGGACTTGCTCTCGCACAGAACGATCCGTATACGCACAATCCGACGCCGGAAGAGCGCGCGCAGACCCAGCAGCTCAACGATCAGGCGCAGGGCCAGGCCGCGACCGACACGGACGCGAGCGACGCGAGCCAGCAGCAATACCAGCAGCAACAGCAGCAGTATCAGGATCAGCAGCAGCGCTACCAGAACGACCAGCAGGCCTATCGGTCGCAGCAGCAGGACTATTGGGACCAGCGCGCGGACTACAATTACGACCGCACGCATCCCGGCGGCTGGTGGCATGACCGCTACGAGCGCGCATCGCTGAACCGCTTCTACGACATCCCGCGCTCCGAGCTGATCGATCTGCGGGTCGCGACCGAGGACGGCTTCCGCGTGGGCCGCATCAGCGAGCTCGACCGCCACGACGACGGCCGCGTCGCCTCGGTCAGGATCGAGTTCCGCGACGGCGAATCCGCCTGGGTCAAGGCGCGCGACCTGCGCTACGACCCCGACGACCGGATCGTGTTCACGGATCTCAGTCTGCACGACCTGCGCCAGATCGCGCGCAACTCGTAAGACCGTCGCTTGAACCTTGGGGCCCGCGTTCCCACATATGGAGCGCGGGCCTTGCTTTGCCCCAAGGCCTAGTAGAACGAAATTGCGGTAAATCGGGCGTCCGAAGCGATTCACAGGCCCAGCCGGGCCTGGGAAAAAAAAGCTTAAAACGGACAGAAAATAGGTTTGACAGTCTCAAGACACCCCCCTATACACCGCGCCTCGCCGCCCGTTGGGCCACACCTTGCGGGCGGTGTTTCGTCTCTGGCAGAATGTAAAATTCGCGCTCAAAGGCGGCTCTTTGACATTGTGATTCGAGGAAGGGGAACGTGGGCGGCGGCTCGGCCAGCCACGCGGACGCAAGTCCGCTGACTAATCGAGCAACAACGCTGAATTGCTCGCGTTCTTCTTGCATAACACAAAAGATGTTCGATCGTTGTCGGGCCTGTGACGGGACCGGCGCGATCAAACCTCGTCAAATGTGTAATGCGAACTAACGCAAATAATGAGAGCAGTTCAGCGATCGTTGTTCAGGATCATAACTTGAGAGTTTGATCCTGGCTCAGAACGAACGCTGGCGGCAGGCCTCAAACATGCAAGTCTAGGGGGCGTAGCAATACGTCACCGGCGGACGGGTGCGT
>Ga0265318_10000124_pt1 | contig 71647 bp, 67 predicted proteins | sample 4821metaG_FD_192431 | JGI IMG/M metagenome (GOLD analysis project Ga0265318, IMG submission 192431) | Rhizosphere microbial communities from Carex aquatilis grown in University of Washington, Seatle, WA, United States - 4-8-21 metaG | ecosystem: Host-associated > Plants > Roots > Rhizosphere >... | reverse complement strand
GAGCCGAGCCCCCTCCCTTAGACCCTCCCCTTAAATTCTTTTATCGCCAAACCAACCCTCCACCCTCACCACCAAAGTGTCACCTATCACCCCGGATCGTTTGTAACCTATCACCGGCTCGTACCCGACGAGATCAAGAAAGATCTGAAGACGTCATGTCTTGACTCTTGACAAGCCGATGCCGAATTCTGCCTTCTGCCAAAAGTCAAGACGTGACGTCTTCACTTCCCTCTCACTAATTCGTCACCGCCGATTTGAAGGCGTCACGAACCGACGCCTGCCTGACGCCTCAGCCACAGAACGAACCACCCGCTTATTCGCCTGCGCCGGTCCGAAGGGGTCTGGCCGTGTTTTGTTAGTTTTACAGGAAAAACGAGTCTGGTCTCTCCGACTCTTGACTGAGTCCAACCGCGCAATCCCTCTCCGCCTCAGACGCAAAGCGCAGCCAATGGGGCAGATTTCTGCTTCCAACTCCAAACTAACAAAACACGGCCAGACCCCTTAGCACAGCCCTCCTTGTATCTTCGTTCGATTGCGGCGAGTGGTGGGATTATGGGGAAATGACGCCGCCCTCGATCGAGCGGGAAACATGCATCGTACCGGAAACGACACCACTCTGGACAGCATCAGTGCTCGTCATGCGAGCTGTGATATCATTGATCAGGCTCTTGTTCTTGAGCGATGCTGTGTCAGTGGCGGTGTAGAGGCAGTGTTCATAGGACCAGCCGCTGTACGTGCCAAAACGAATCATGTCATCGGCGTGGTCATACTTCACGCCGTTAAAGCTCAGAATGCAGTCGGCATTGACCGCCTTGACCGTGGACGAGTCACCCTTGCCGAGATAGCTGACGAGGATGAAAGGCTTTCCAGCATCATCAACCGCACCGGAGACCTGCGCGAAGGCCAAATCTCTGGCAACTTTGCCACCGTCGGAGTAACCGACATCACCGATATAGGTCACCCCATTGATCAGGTAACCAGGAGTAGAAGAGTAAGTCGGTTGGTATTGACTCTCGGAGCTAAAACCAAAGCCATAATCAGCCTCGGCTTCGGTATCGAGACGGGTGCCGGAGTCATTGTTGCGACCGATGAATATGACGTCGATCGCCGTGTCTGCGGAATTGCCCGTGAAGAAAGATAGGGGCAATTCGCCGGCGGAGAGGAGAAGATTGGCCTGCAGAGTGGAGATGTTCGTAAAGCGGCTGTAGCCAGCGGCGGCGGAAGAGCCGACGCCATTCTGTCCCTTGACCCAATTAAACCCCACCACACCCACACCGGTGACCGGATTGTCTTCGTCCGCGGTGAGCGTGCCGGTGACCGGGGTGCTTGTTAAGAACGAGTCGGACATGGCAACCGTCGGAAAAGCCGGACCATCGAAGGCAACGTCAGATTCGCTGGTGAAGTTGATGTAGCCGGTGATCTTGCCCGTGCCGCTGTTAGCGCCCGAAACATTGCTCGCGTTGCTGGCCGACATCCACGTGTGGTTGGCATCAAAGCCGGAGAGCGGAATCGTCTTGGATGGGGTTACCAGCGCGGTGAGACCGCCGATGGAACCAGCGAAGCCGTATTGGATCGTCACGTTCGTACCGGCATAGGCTGTGCCGGTTTTTCCAATGCCGGTGATCACAGCGCGATTGGCACCGCTCATATCAGAGCCGTCGGTTTGGCCACCGATGCAGGCAATCTTGGGATTGTTGATGCTGTTCACGCAGGCGAAATAGAATGCCTTGCGGAACGCGGTGGAGCCGGTGACCTTGATGTAAGCATCGGCGAAGGCCGAGGCTAGGGAGGCCGCTGCGAGCATGCAGGCAGCCATGATCTTGAGTGATTTCATTTTACTAAGTATGTCTTGTGGCTGTGTTTTTCGTCACGGGAAGGGCGTAATGCTGGCCGGGACGGGGACGTGTCTGAGGGGAAGAACTTCTAGTAACGGCCACAGATAAGCGGAGATTTGTGTCAATCAATGGTGAGTTGAGTGACCATTCTGAAACGAAATGGTGAAAACAGATGTCACGCTGGTGTAACGGGGAAACTTCTAGAGCGGCCGGACGGGCGAGCAAAAGGGTCAGCAACGGTCTTTCAGGCGAGCTTAAATGGAGGATTTTTCAGGGCCGGTCCGAAGGGGGCCGGTCCGAAGGGGTCTGGCCGTGTTTTGTTAGTTTTACAGGAAACACGAGTCTGGTCTCTCCGACTCTTGATTGAGTCCAACCCGAGCAATCCCTCTCCGCCCCAGACGAAAAGCGCAGCCAAGGTGGGCAGATTTCTGCTTCCAACTCCAAACTAACAAAACACGGCCAGGCCCCTTTAGCACGGCCGCAATAAATCGAAGGCCTCGGGATTAAATCAGCGTTTCCCTAAACAAGAAAGTTTTGCGCCTTATCTAAGCGCCATTCCGGCCAGACCCTTTAGCACCCCGGCGCACACGTTGACGTTTGCGGCAGCGTAAGTCTCACTGGACACATATGGCAGAGCCAATACTGAACTGGGGAATCATGACGACGGGGTCCATCGCCCGGAAATTCGCCACGGACCTTCCGAGCTCGCGGACGGGCCGCCTCGCGGCCGTCGGCAGCCGGAATACAGCAACGGCGGACTCTTTCGCGCAGGAATTCGGCGGAGTTCGGGCGCACGGCAGCTATGAGGCCTTGCTGGCGGATCCGGGGGTGCAGGCGGTCTATGTCGCCACGCCCCACCACCTGCACTCGGAGTGGGCGATGCGGACGGCCGAAGCCGGCAAACACATCCTCTGCGAGAAGCCTCTCGCCCTAAACCGGGCTGAAGCCGAACGCATGATCGCGGCGGCGCGCCGGCACCGAGTTTTCCTGATGGAGGCGTTCATGTATCGTTGCCACCCGCAAACGGCCGCACTCGCTGCTCTGATCAGGGGCGGCGCCATCGGCGAATTGCGCCTGATTCGGGCCGCCTTCAGCGGGGTGCTTAAATACGACCCGGAACACCGGATGTTCAAGCGCGAACTCGGTGGTGGCGCCATCCTCGATCTCGGCTGCTATGCGGTTTCGTTCGCCCGCCTGATCGCCGGCGCGGCCGCAGGCCAACCGTTCGCCGAGCCCGTGGAGTTTCGCGCGACCGGCCGGCTGCACCACGAGGCCCGTTCCGACGAGTACGCCTCGGCCGTGGCCAAGTTCCCGGGTGATATCGTGGCCGAACTCTCGTGCGGCTCAACCGTCGTCAACGATATCTCCGCGCAGCTCCACGGGACGAAGGGACGGATCACCATTCCGACGCCTTTCTTCCCCGGGCTGGGAGGTCGCGATGAGCGGATCTTTCTTCATTGCGGGGGCACTGTCGCCCCCGAGAAAATCGTCTTTCCCGGCGGCGGCGTGCCCCTCTATGCCCACGAGGCCGACGCTGTCGGCGACGCCCTGGCTCGCAGTGAGCGCGAGGCATCCTGCATGAGCCATGCCGACACGCTTGGCAATATGGCCGTCCTGGACGATTGGCGGGCCCAGGTGGGCGTGACGTATCCCGGAGAATGAGCCCATCAATCCTCGCGCCGCGCGCCAAGTCAGGCCCGGCCTCAGTCCCGGGAGCACACGGCCGGCATGCGGATCAGGAGATCCCATCCCGGTGTCCGGCCACCGCCGTCCACGTGCCGACAAACGTCAAGAGCCGTCGGGCCCGGGCGACTCATGCGGGCGCGTCTCGGTCCCCTTCTCTTCCTGCGACAACAGGCGCATACCCTCCACGAATTTCGCGAATCCGCCAGGACCGGTCATCGGGTACGTCGCCCGCCCGATCGCCATTGACCGCGGTGGGGCAATGATGATTTCCCGGGCCACGTTGTGACCCACCACCGCTCCATGGCTGATCACGGCTCCTTCACCGATCGTCAATTTCCTGCCTTGGGTGCAGATAACCATGGAACCGGGACCGATCCAGACGTTGCGCCCGATCGTGACCTCGCCAACCCCCTGAGTATGGGCAATGATGATTGATCGGACCGATAGGACGGTGCGGTCGCCGATGCTGACCTTTTCCGGGAATTCGTTCTCGAGATAGACCTCGTCGCCGATGAAGACATCCTGCCCCAAGCGGACGCCCCGCAATCGGTGCAGAAATGGGCGCAGGGACATGGCTCCGGGGGAATTTCGGGCCAACCAATGCAGGATTCGGTTGAAGGTTCTGCGTGCTAAATTCTTGCGCGTGCCGGGAACTGGGAGGGGAGCGATCATCCGAATGATAACAGCGAAGGTGGAGTCCGCCGGCGCAATATCAAGACCAACTTTGCTCCCAGACCGCAGGGATGTCGCCGTGGACTCGTCCGGGGAGTTGCCAATTTTTTTCTGGCCTTGGCAACGAATTCCCCGAGCATGCCAATCGGCTAGGCGCGGCGAATGCCGGTCCAAGGCCGAAGACGAAAAACCATGCGTGAGCCCGACACCGAGCTGGTCGCCTATTTGCAGCGATGGGTACCGTATTACCGGGACCTGAAGATCGAGAGGTTCAGCGACATCCCCCCGATTTCCAAACCAGTGCTCGTGCGGAATTTTCCGGCACTAGTGAGCGATGAATTTTTCCCGATCAAGGAGGCGCTTTGCCGCCTCGCGGCGGACGCCGAACCCGGGGCGGTTGTTTCGAATAATCAGATCCGGTCAATTCCCGGGGTCGCAATTGAGCAGACCACCGGCACCACCGGCATCCCCGGCCGTTTTCCCAAGTCTGATCCGGAGCGCAAGCGTCTCTCGATGGGAATCTGGCGGATGAGACGCCGCCTGGATCCAGAGGTGGCACCGGGAAATTTCCTGCCCATGATGCACCTGCCCTTCGGTTCCGAAACGGATCGCCGGATCGAATTCGCGAAGGATCCCGGAGAAATCCGCTCGTTCTACGACGAAGTTGCCCGCCGCAAGATTCGCTGGATTCATGTCGTGCCCAGGCTCATCCGGCGCCATATCGAGCAGCTTCGCGCCGCGGGTTGCGACCATCTTCATGGCATCATCAAGGTCTGCGAAACAAACGGTGAATACCTGAGCGATGCGGATCGCCAATGTATCGCCGAGTTTTTCGGCTGCCAGGTCCTCAATCAATACGGCTGCATCGAATGCTGGACGATGGCCTCCAATTCGGCGGGCGGGGGATCCCTCGACGTACTCGAGGAGAATGTCCATCTTGAGCTCCTGCGTCCGGTAACGTTTGCGCCGATAACGACTCCGGGCGAGGTGGGGCTTGTCGCGGTGACTTCACGCATCCTGCGTCTGCTCCCCATTGTTCGTTACCTGGTCGGAGACCGTGCGCAGTGGGTCATGGAAGACGGGCACATGCGCCTGCGCCTGGCCGAGGAAAGGGTGGCCAACCTGCTCCAGTATGGCGGCCGGCTGGTTCCTGGCGCGGCCAAGATGCGTATCCTCCTAAACTTTGCCTTTGCGCGATTCGGTTACCTCCAGTTGGCCTACATCCAGTTCGTGCAGACCTCCCCCAATCACATCATTGTCCGCATCAGCAAGTCCGAGAAAAGCGCCGCCTTTTTCGAGTGCTTGCAGGCGGCGGCCAAGATCGAGCTCGCGGACGGCCCGATTGAACTCAGTTGCGTCGAGCTGACCTCCGAGCAAGTTGAGGCGGCGCTGCGCGAGAAGGCGAATTTGTTCCTGAGCCGCGTGGACACGAGCAACATCCCCCACTGATCATCGCCGCCGCACGTCTCATGGAAACTCCCCCGGATTGTCCAACTGAATCTGCTTTGACAATTCTCCCCTCAACCATGATCAACTCGCCGGAGGAACCCGCGTGAACACCATTGAAATCGTACTCGCCGTCGTCAGATCAGTCGCAAAAGAGCACAGCGGAAGCGTGAGCGATATCGGCCCCGACACGGACTTGCTGCTAGAAGGCGATCTCGACTCCTTGGCTACTCTGGAGATTCTCGAAGCCTTGGAAAAACGATTCCGCGTCGAGGTGTTCTCGCGTCTGGACCTGGCGGCAGTCAACACCCCTGCCAAATTGGCGGCGTGGATTGACGCGAACTCTGCCGCCTGAAGGACGGCCGGGGCAGGTTACTATTGTTATTATCGAATCGTGCCGAGCACGTCAGCCAGCGTTTTGTTTGCACTCGCCGGTCGTCGAGTGGTAGAGAGCGTCGGACTAAGAAGAATCCTTTAGCACACCGTCCTTTTTTTCTGTTTCCGACGTTCTTCGTTGCACGTCACGCGCCTTCAGTTCCAGAACTTATTCGTTGGAACGATGAAATTTTCAAGCTTTCCTCTCTGTCTTATGGTTCTGGTTGGCGGCTTGTTTGCGCAGGCAACGGCCTGGCAGCCCATCGAGGGACTGAAGCAAGTCCTGCTCTGGCCGGGAGCAGTGCCTGACGCCCAACCTGACACTGGGCCGGAAGTCCTCTTACCGGTGAAGAAGGAAGAATACATCGCAGGCAGGCCCGTGATCATGGTGGGCAGCGTCGCCCAACCCACGATGACCGTCTACCCGCCGAAGGGTAAGAATACCGGCGTGACCGTGGTCGTGTTTCCCGGCGGCGGTTATGAAGACCTGGCCATGGATCTCGAAGGCACGGAGGTCTGCGATTGGCTGACGTCGAAAGGCGTCACTTGCGTGCTATTGAAATACCGCGTGCCGGGGCCGGGTTTTTATCCGAAACCGGCCCCGTACCGGAAATCCGGGCCTTACCCGAGATCACCCGTCGCATTGGAAGACGCGCAGCGGACCATCGGTCTCGTGCGCTTTCACGCGGCGGAATGGCAGATCGATCCGCACAAAATCGGTGTGCTTGGGTTTTCCGCCGGCGGACATCTGGTCGCGGCAACCAGCACCCAGTTTGCGACGCGTTTGTATGCGGCGGTCGACGGAGCCGACAGGGAAAGCTGCCGTCCGGATTTCGCCGTCGCCCTCTATCCGGGGCATCTCTGGAACTACAACTACGTCGATCATGCTCCCTTTGAACTGAACCCGGCCGTCCCGGTGACACGGGAGACACCGCCAACGTTCATCCTGCAAGCCGAGGACGACCCGGTCGACGATGTGAACAATTCACTGGTTTACTATGTGGCGCTCAAAAAAGCCGGCGTTCGCGTGGAAATGCATTTGTATGCGGAAGGCGGTCACGCGTTCGGACTGCGACGCACAAAATTACCGATCACGGGCTGGCCTCAGTTGGTGGAGACGTGGCTCACGACGATTGGCATGACAAAACCTTAAGTCACGTCCAGACGCTTGACTGACCAATCAGCCGGCGGAACGAACCACCCGGCATCCGCCCGCGGCAATCTCCACCCGCCCTGAGCCTGCTGAACGGACAAAGGATTCCGTGGCCGTCCGGCAGAATATTCAACCCGACTCCCTATCCCAGCCTGGGGCTCCGTTTAGCTTTGCGTCCAACCCCTGTGCTCCGGCCTCGTATTCCAAAAAGACGGCTTGCCTACGCTGCGTGGGTGGCAGAACTCAAGCGGCCGGCGATATTATACCCGTTCCCCGAAAACCACTGTCATGCCCAAAGATATCACCAAGCTCTCGAATTCACTCGGCTCGTCCCTGACCAGATTGCACAAGGCGGGGGGGCCCTTGTTGGTTTTTATCTTCGTCGGTGTGCTGACCCTGATCAGTGGCAATTTTTTCGGCGGCTCCCATTCCGGGGCGATCGTCGCGGTCGGCGCGGTCGTCACCCTGGCATGTCTGGCGCTCTTTGCCTTTTTGCAGTTGCAAAGCTCGTCGAAATCGAACGACGAGCTGCGCTCGTTTTGCGACCAACTGGCCGGGTATTGGTGGGAGCACATCACACCCAGTGACAGTTCCGCCCTCAGCTTCGTCACCATCGAGCCCGATCACGCCACCGGCACCGTCAAGCTGCACGGGCGAAGCTTCGATCAGGACGGAGAACCGATGTCGCGGTGGGAAACCATCGCCGTGTGCGTCAAGCTGGGCGACAAAAAGGTATTCTATTATTGGGAGGGAAAATTTCCCAGCAAGGCGACCGCCTCCTACGAGGGGTTTGGCCAGATGTCGTTTCACGCGACGGGGGAGAACATTGACGGCGCCGACGGCTTTTTCTCAGACACAAACCTGGAAAACTGGAGCACCACCACGAGGAAACTGGTCACGTTCCGGCGCTGTTCCCCGCCGGAAGCCAAGATCATGAATGCGGACCAAAATGATCCGCGGAAAAGACTGATCCAAGACAAGCTGAAGAGCGCAGTGTGAGTCTTAAGCAAGGCAGAACAACCGCCCGACGGGTGCGGCCGGACGGGATAAGGCTTTGGCGTTTGGGATCGATCTGAAGCGTGCCGCCCGTCAGCGGAACGAACCACCCGCTCATTCGCCCACAGCGTTCTCCACGCACGATTCAGTTTCAATCCGGCAGCGTTTGGTTTGCGCTCGCCGGTCGCCGGCCGGGTGGTAGCCTCCTGGAACGAAGCCCGTCTTCTCTCCCGCACAAAATGGAAACCGCAAAGTTCGACAAACTCGCGCATGATGCCTGCACCTACGTCTTTGACTTCATGGTCGGCGAGACGGCGGTGTTTGTCAGCGATTCCCACTTGATCGGCGCCGGAGCGGCCGGGACCAATCTGTTCGGGAGTATGAACGGCCTGGACGCAGGATTTTACTCGATCTCGGTCGGTTATGTGGGCGATGCGGAGGGAATGATCATTCTGATTTTGACGCGGCAGTTGGCCGAACGCTTCACCTGCAAGCTGCTGGACGTGCCAAGCATCGAATGGATGGGATCGGGTGATCCGCGGGAGACAATGCAGGACACGATGGGTGAGCTGGGAAATTCGTTTGTTGGCCTGGTCAAGGGAGCCCTCACCCAGTTCTATCCGCACCTGATGCTGACCACGCCGCAGGTGAATCGCGGCAGCCTGATCAAGGTGAATTCCGACGAATATAGTTTCCGCAAGCAGTACCATTTCACGGCAATGGGCTCGTCCATGATCGTGGACATTTGCCACAAAGCCGATCGTGCGTCGTCACCTCCTGCCTCTTGACCGAAGCCCCAGCCAGCAGAACGGACCACCCGTTCATTCACCCGCGGCGTTCTCCACGCACGATTCAGTTTCAGTCCGGCGGCGTTTGGTTTGCACTCGGATGAAAGATTGGCGGACCTCGCTGGAAAACCGGGCATATCTGCACACTGTCATGGCATGGTTCCTTTTTCTGTCCTTGATCTCTCCAACATTCCGCAAAGCGGCACGGCCGCCGACGCTTTGCACCGGTCGCGCGAACTGGCGCAACTGGCGGAGCGATTGAACTATCACCGCTTCTGGCTGGCCGAACATCACAACATGCCCGGAATCGCGAGCGCGGCCACCTCGCTCGCCATCGCCCACGTCGCGGCCGGCACCGCCAAAATCCGCGTCGGGGCGGGCGGCATCATGTTGCCGAATCACGCTCCCTTGGTGATCGCCGAACAATTCGGCACCCTCGAATCGCTCTATCCCGGACGGATCGACCTCGGTTTGGGGCGCGCGCCCGGCACCGACCAGCCCACGGCCCGGGCTCTCCGCCGCGGCGGCAGCAATGCGGCGGACACATTTCCCCAGGACGTGCAGGAACTACAGGCCTATTTCCGGCCAGCGGTTCCGGGCCAGGCGGTGCAGGCCGTGCCCGGCGCCGGTCTGGCGGTGCCGATCTGGTTGCTGGGCTCAAGCCTGTTTGGCGCGCAGTTGGCGGCGGCGCTCGGATTGCCCTTTGCCTTTGCGTCCCACTTTGCGCCCGACCACCTGGAACAGGCCCTGGAAATTTATCGCCGTGATTTTCGTCCTTCCCCCGCCCTGGCGCGGCCTTATGCGATGGCCGCGATCGGCGTCGTGGCCGCCGACACGGATGCAGCGGCCGCCCGCCTGGCCACCTCGCTCCAACAAAGCTTTGTCCTGCTTCGTCGCGGGCATCCCGGACCGCTGCCTCCGCCGGTCGACAGCATGGACGGTCTCTGGTCGCCGGTGGAAAAAGCGGGAGTTGAACACGCCTTCCGCGAAGCGGTCATCGGCTCACCCTCCACCGTGAAACGCGGCCTGGCGGCGTTTCTCCAGCGCACGCAGGTGAACGAGCTCATGGTGACGGCCGCAATCCATGACATGGGCGCGCGCCTGCGCTCCTTCGAACTGGTCGCCCGAATCCGCGACGAGCTGTAATGGCCCGCCCCGCAATTTCTGTGAGCAAGGGAAAGGCCCACAGGTTGAATCTTGAGTGACGCTTCAACCAGCAGAATGAACCACCCGCTCATTCGCCTGCGGTGTTCTCCATCTGCCTGAGTTTATCGAACGGCTCACGATTCAGTTTCAGTCCGGCAGCGTTTGGTTTGTACTCGCCCGTCGTCCAGCCTTGCGCGACCGCCGGGTCCGGCTATTTTCCCCCAATCGCTCGAGCCATGATTCAACTCGCCTATATCAGTTCTACCCGTGGTCTTCTTACGGCCGACGATATCGCCAAGATTTTGGTCGGCAGTCGCGAGAGAAATCACCAACGCGGAATAACCGGCATGCTCCTCTACAAGGGGGGTAACGTGCTGCAGATCCTCGAAGGCAAACCGGAGCAGGTCATCGCGCTATTCGAGGTCATCCGGCAAGATGAACGACACAGCGGGGTGATAAAGCTTTATCAGAGGAATATCGCTGAACGGGATTTCCCTGAATGGACCATGGGGTTTCATGACCTAAACGCCGATGGGGCCCGCAATCTGGAGGGTTACAGTGAGTTTCTAGATCCAAACTTTGATGTGCTTACGCTCACCCCTTCCAAGGCCGCAAAGCTGTTGAACGCTTTTAAAAATGCGATTCGTTGATTCTTCCTTACGAAGCAAAGCGGCGCGGCCAAACAAGGGGACTGTGCCGTCCTCAAGGCTGCTTGGACAAAGGCTGGAGGCGTTGATCGCTGCTGAACGAGTGAGCCGCAGTGGGCGCGATTCAATTATCACAATCGAGCCGCGCCAGGCTCTGCCGAACGAACCACACGATCATTAGCCCGCGGCGTTCTCCACCGACGATGCAGTTTCGGTCCGGCAGCGATTTGTTTGCGCCCGCCGGACGACGGTTGCGACAAGTGGCACCTTTCGAAAACTTGGTGCCGCCCGAGGCCGGGCATCTTTTGAATCCCACGCCGATCTTAGAGAAGCATTGCCTTGATCTGAAATTCAGCGAAATCGGGCTGCGGATCAGATTGCGACAAATCCGCCTGGCGGCGCGCGACCTGCAAACGAATCTTCAACGGCACATTGGTCTCGGGCGCTCGACGCTCCGGCATTTCCGACAACGAACGCAAGAGCATCTTCGGCAGCGATCCAAACTCGGTGCCCTCGATGCTGAGTTCCGCGCTCAACAGGATCTCGGCGAACAACACTTGCACGGGAGCGACCGTCAGGCCTGCGGTGGAGCAAGCGGCCACCGGGGTGGTGACCAGATGCTTTCGGCAGATGGACGGGCGGTCATGGTAGACCTGGCAAGCGCCGTCTGCGCCGAGAAAGACGCAGCGGTTGTCCTCGCTCCCATAGCGCCGCCACTCCGGGCTCTGCCGCTCGCGTGCCGCCTGGAGGTTGAGTCGATCATGATCGATCGGCAGGCCGCCAGCCACCGCCTCGCTCAAAATCGCCGCTTCATTCCGGGTTATCTCGACTTCATAATGGCAACACCCGGAACAGCCTTTGCGGCAACTGATCGGGAAGGGTGCCGCGGCCTTCAGTTCATGATCCATCATCCGGTGCAGGGCGGCGCCTCGTTCCACTCCGGGCGCAAATTCCAGCAGCTTGGCCGTGAATTTTTCGAAGACGCTCCGAACGGCCACCATCATTTCAGCAAACTCGACGGGCGGCAGCATGGCCTGTTGCTGGCGCAGAGCGGCCTGCAGTTGCGGGGTCGGCCGGGCCATAAAACCCAGCGGATTTTCGGGGAGATCAGCAGCAGTTTTTTTGGCATTCATAGGTTTGCGGCGGGTTCGTCAACCCAGCCCTAAGCCAGGCTGGGATGGGAAGGGGTTAATGGTTGCGCAATGCGCACAGGCCTTGAAATCAGGGAAGTGACTGGGGCGATCTGCGAACAACCGCGCGATCCGGGCGGGATAGACTCGGAACGGGTAAGGTCGCCGGAGAAAAGGGTTGGAGGATTTTGCACGGTTATTTTCACGCGATGATGGCGGGGCGCGGATCAATCATTGTGGCGCGACTTGGTTTAGCGCTTCGCGTGCCTCATTTCGAAGAAAAACCGCATGCCACTAGAGGACATATGGTTAATTACAAAATATCGACCTTCTGCTTCCGAGCAAAATCGGGAGCTCGATCTTGGTGGGGAACGAAAGGAAAAATTTGCCGCCAGGAAGAGCGAATGCCTTGCCGCCGGACCGATGATGCTTCACCGCTTCGCAGGCGCGACAAAACCTGTGTGCTCCGAGCAGAAGAAAGCACCCGATCATCCGCCGGCGGCGTTTGGTTTACGCTCATCGGTCGCGGGCTGAGCCAGTCGGACCAAGCCAAGTTGCTATTGTTATCATCAGTCGCGTGCCTACCGATTCAGCCGCGATCCATTGCCCGGCGCTTGGCGGCGATCGCTCGCAGTTCCTTGGCCGTCAGCAAATCTTTCTCCCGCCCCATCGCTTCCTTGGCCGTAATCAAATCGTCCAGTGAGATAACCCGAAACCGCCGGCCATCCACCTCAAGTTCCTCCGCCTTGGTGTTGAGCCGCTGAAAAACACCAACGCCCAAAACGGAACTGATGACGTCAATCACGCCCATGTCCTGCCGCAATTTCGCGACGTCCGCTTCCGTCAGCACGGCGCAGATATCCACATCGCGGGTCAGTTGAAAGGAGCCGTGGGCAACCGCCGCGTACCCCCCAACGATCACAAACTCCAGCCCGGCATCAGCGAGCCGTTGCAGCAATTGACTGAAGTTTTGCATCTCGATTCTTTCCGGCCTGCTCAAGTTTCAAGGCCAGTTCCAACGCGGCATCGTGCTGGGCCCAACGTTCCTTGACCGACAACGCCAAGTTGGTATCCAGCAAATCAAGGTCGATGCCGGCGCGGCGCGCTTCCTCGAGGGCTTGGGCTGGGTGGTCCATGGCGGGACTATTGGCGCTTTCCCGCCGCCTGCAAAGCGTGATTTATCCAAAACAAATCTGCCGGAGGAGAGACCATCGTCACCGCAAGTTCGACGCCCAGACTGCAATGGTTATAATCGGATCGCGCTGAGCGCGACGTTTCATCCAGCCAGTTTGCCGGCTAGAAAACTTCGATGCTGATAATGGCATTCGTCGGCGGCACGATCGCGGCTCCCTGCAGCGGATGGGGGTAGACGTACGGTGTGTATTTCAGCACCCAGGCCGAGCCGTTCCAGGTGTAGAGCTGACCGGAAGTATTCGGAGGCAGTTTGGTATTCCAACTCCCCTCATCCGTCACCCACCAACCATAACCGGCCACACTGGGCGTGAAGGCGTTCATCGCAGCCTTGGTGCCGCGTCCCACACCGGTGTTGGTGTCGAATCCGGCATCGGCAAAAAAATCCCGGTTGGATTGAATGATATCTTTTTCCGTGAAGGTGGCCGCACCATTTCCAGTCTGGGCGCGATAAAAGGCGATTGCGCCAGCGGCAACATTCCAGGTGGAGCGGGGCCAGGCGGCGGCACCCTGCGTGTTGTGGATCAGATATGACGGTTCCCGGGCCGCACCGTCGCGGCCATTGCCCACCTGGTCTTTGATCGGGTAATCATACGGCGTCTTGTACGTGGTGCAAAAATCAGCGGTTTCGTTTGTTGAGGTGGAAACCGGAATCGTGAAGGTGGTCGGACTGGTGACCGTGATATTATAAAATCCGTAGACCACACCAAGGGGAGCCTGCACCCAGACCGGCCATCCGGTCGAGTAACCATGCGGGGAGCTGGTCGCGATGGTGGTCGGATTTCCCGCGGTGAGCGACGGACCGTACGAGCCAAAGTTTGGCCAGGGGTTCGGTGCGGCATTGTAGGCGTATTCCGTCAGGAGCGCCCAACCCACGACCGACGTGTTATCAAAAATCATCGAGGTGCCGCCACGAATTTCAATATCCTGCCAGTTGCCCGCGCCCGTCATGGTCCAGTTGTTATGGTACACCTCCATGTTTCTCACACTCCGAGCGGGGCTGTTGCTGGCCACGCCGTGACCATCCACCTTGTTGACGCCGTTGATCGTGCAGAACCGCACCACGAAATGCGCATTGGCGTTCGCGTCGCAAACGTAGCCGCAGGTGTTGTAGGTGCAGTCCTCGATGAAAATATTTCCCGCCGCACCGAGGGTATTGCTTATTTGCCATGCATTGGCCGGGCCGCGCGCGAAAATCAGCTCGGCCTGCTGGCTGTTTCCCGTGATGCGACAATTGTCGATCAAACCGGAATTGACGCCGGAATTGATGAAGGCGAAGTAGGCGCCCGAGGTTCCGCCGACATAGGTGATATCACTGATGCGGAAACCATCGGTGAAATTTATTCCCGTTGCAGGGTTGTTGTAGGGGGAGATGTTAAAGGCCGTAACCGGGTTCACATTGCTCCCGACAATCTTGAAATGCTTGAAGGTGGCCGCGCCCCAAAGCGCAATGACGCCCTCGCTGTAAGTCTTCCCGCTATCATCCAGGGTGATGACGGTGGAGTCGCCCTGGCCGACCACGGTGACGTTCGTGATGATATAGATCACGCCATTATTTCCCCGCGAGGCGTTGCCCCACGTCGCGGAGCCGGCGGGCAAAACAATGGTGTCGCCGGGTTGAGAATCGACGTAATAGGCGTGTTCAAAATCACCCTGGGAGCAGGTGGCGCAGGTAATGGTCTTGGCACTCACCATCAACCAACACATCTTAGCGACCAGCATCAGCAGGATGGCGCGTTTCATGGTTTGATGGGAGTCGTCGAGAAATTTGGGCCGGCGTTTAGCCTGCTAAAAGAAGGCAAAACAGGATGATGAACTAAGCCAAATGAAACGGGGCAGATCCAAACAAATAGGGTCACAACGTCGTAAATCGACAAGCGGCTCAGCTCGCCCCAGCAAGGCCGGCGGGCTTCCCAAAGAAAGTCAATAAGGTCGGACTTTGCAATTCTGAGCGAAACAACGCCCAATTCGCCCGAGGCGCCCTCCACCACCCTGAGTCTGCCGAACGAGCTTATGATATAGTTTCAGTCCGGTAGCGATTGGTTTGCGCTCGCCGGTCGCCGGCTGGGCAGTAACGTCCAGGAACACGACGCAACATTCCTCCATGAAAGCCGTCAGAACCAACAAGCAGTTGTCAGCAGAACAACGCGACGGGTTGCTTAGCGTGCTGAAAGCCCGTTTTGAAAAAAACATGCACCGCCATCAAGGTCTGGAATGGGACAAGGTGAAGGCAAGGCTGGACGCTCAGGCCGAAAAACTGTGGTCACTGCAGGAAATGGAAAGAACCGGCGGTGAACCGGATGCTGTCGGTCAGGATAAAAAGACGGGCGAGTGCATTTTCTTTGATTGCTCGGCGGAAAGCCCCAAAGGCCGCACCAGTCTTTGCTACGACCGTGAAGCACTGGATTCGCGGAAAGAACATAAACCAAAAAATAATGCCGTGGATATGGCCGCAGCCATGGGCATTGAGCTTCTGCCGGAAGAACAATATCTGGAGCTCCAGAAGCTGGGAGAGTTCGATACCAAGACGTCGAGCTGGGTGAAAACACCGGCTGCTATCAGAAAGCTCGGCGGCGCACTTTATTGTGATCGCCGCTACGGCCGCGTTTTTGTGGGTCACAACGGAGCGCAGTCCTACTACAGCGGCAGGGGATTCCGCGGCTCGCTCCGGATCTGATTTGGGACGGGGTCACGGGCTTGAGGATTCAGGGTTTGCGGGCGATCTGCTGTGTTCTACGCCCTGTTTCGCTCATTCGCCCATGACGCGCTTCACCTGCGGTGAAGTTTCAGCCAGGCAAAGTTTTGTTTGCGCTCGCCGGTGGTTGGCTCGGCCGAAGTATTTTGGGAATTTTTTTGTTTGGACGCTTCTTCCCCCCGGAAACCCAAGGCATCTTTCGATGCCATTGCGTTTGATCAAGGTGCCGTCCTTATTTCGCCCGGTATCCTTCTTTTCTTCCCTTTCCCTTAAATTTCGGACCGATGCCGGGCGGGATCATAAAGCAAACAGGCCGTTAATAGGACGAGCGAAATGACGAAGCCCACCTTCGCGAGCAACGCTCCTATGCCGGTCAAGACATTGAATCCGAATACACCGGCAATGATGGCACAGATTAGAAAAATAGCGGCGTATTTAAGCCGGGGAAAAAGAGGACGAGTTGCGGACATAGTGATGGCACCAATAGTACCCGATCCGGCTTCTTTGCCAACATGGGGTGTTATCCCACCATTTGGCATGAACAGCCAAGCGGAGCCGGTTCAATTGTCATAATCGGCTCGTGCTGCGCCGTGCAGAACGATCCGCCCGCTCATCCGCTTGCCGCGTTCTCGCCTCACGATTCAGCTTCAGTCCAGCGACGTTTTGTATGAAGCGGTCGTCACGCTGATCGCATGGGGTTCGAACCGGCACTTGCGAACGGGCCTGCGAACAGTAGCTTCCAGAACGAATGAGCTTCCCGCGCTTCTTGGTCATCGCCTTTACGATGTTTGCTCTCACCAGTCTACCAGGCCGTGCAGACGAGGCCGTCACTCCGGCCGATCCGCAGTTAAATGCGAAGGGTCGGGCCATCCTCGATTTTTTCCGGCAACTGCGTGAGGGTCCAGACCTGCGGCTTATTTCGGGACAGTTTTCCGGTTTCGGCCCGGGCGCCCGGTTGCAGGCGGACGAGCAAATTTTCACCACGACGGGCCGCTGGCCGGCCATAATCACAGCGGATTATGCAGACTTCCCCGCCCACTGGCTGGACACCCACACGCCCAACCAACTCGCGATCGATTACTGGCGGTCGGGCGGTCTCGTCAGCCTGAGCGTGCATCTGAACAACCCGGCGATGGCGGAGGGCGGCGGTCAGAAGGCGAAAGGGCTCAAGCTCGCGAGCCTGCTCGTGCCGGGCACAGCGGTGCATGAACGCTGGATGCGCCAGCTCGATGATCTCGCGGCCGGTTTGCAGGAGCTGCAGGCGGCAGGCGTGGTGGTGCTCTGGCGTCCGTGGCATGAGATGAATGGCGGCTGGTTTTGGTGGGGGGCGCAGGAACCGAACGATTTTGTCGCCGTCTGGCGGCAGATGTATGACTACTTCACGCACACCAAAGGACTGCACAACCTGATCTGGGTCTACAGTCCGAACATGGGGGCAAAGGTGGCGGATTATTATCCCGGCGATACCTATGCCGATCTGGTGGGCCTGGACGCCTACACCGACCATATCGACCCCGGGCACATTCACGGTTACACGGAGATGTCCGCGATCAACAAGCCGTTTGGCTTCACCGAATACGGGCCGCATGGCGCCGCGAATCCGCCGGGTGATTACGACTACCGGCGTTTTCTGGCCGGGCTGGCCGAGCACTTTCCGCGCTGCCGTTTTTTTCTGTGCTGGAACGACAGATGGAATCCTGCGGAAAACCGTTTCGCCCGGGAATTTTATAACGACCCGAGGGTGATCACGCGCGAAAGCCTGCCCGCCGGTCTGGCGGGAAAAGCCAAGCCGGACGGACGTTGAGGACGATGCCGCGACGATATTCGGGGAGCGATCAGCAGAAGTGGAGCGGCAACTGTCATGAGCCTAAAAAATGCAGATGAAACCGCGGATTGCCCGATGTCGTTTCGCCCGGAAACATCGATGCCCACGGATGATCAATCCCATACTGATTTCCTGGTTTTCACCCAGCAGGTGAATCGGATCGATCCGGATCTTCTCCCTGATTTTTTCGTATCGGTGGATTTCCTGAAATCCGAGGTTGAATGGATCTGCTGTATCGCTGGACATGTCATGAGCGGACCGTGCTGAGCGTTAGCGAAAAAACATCCCAGCCGTCACCCCGCGACGTTCCCCGCGCAGGATTCAGTTTCAGTCCGGCGGCGATTGGTTTGCGCTCGCCGGTCGGACGGAGTCCAGGTGTTTTTCCGGCCGCAGCGGCCATGCGCCGTCGTTTCCCGTCGGCGGACGCCTGTCAAGCCAGCGTCGCCGCAAGCGTGACCTTGGCGTTCAGCAGGCGCGAGATGGGGCAACCGGCCTTGGCTTTGGCCGCAATATCCGCAAATTTCGCCGCGTCGATGCCGGGGATTTTCGCCTTCAACACCAGATGCGACGCCGTGACAGTCCACCCGGCCGGCGGCACCTGGTCGAGGCTGACCTCGGCCGTGACGTCTATCCGCTCCGGGGTGAAACCGGCTTCGCCCAGCATGGCGGAGAGCGCCATGGCGAAGCAGCCGGAATGCGCCGCCGCGATGAGCTCCTCGGGATTGGTGCCGGCACCCGACTCGAAGCGGGAGCCAAAGGAGTATTCGGTGTTTTTGAGCGCGCCGCCGGGGGCGGTGAGCGCACCTTTGCCAGTTTTGAGTGAACCTTGCCAGACAGCGGATGCAGTACGTTTCATGGGAGCGTGGATCGGAGGTTAAAAGAGATGGCAACCGTCATGGCGCCAGCCCACCGCAGCCTAGCCTGATTCGCCTCTTACGCAACCCAAGCCAAAGCGCCATCCGGGCAGCGACCGAAAGAAAGTCCTGCTGGTGATATGTTTTACCAGCCATCCCGATCGCAACAGAACGAGCGACCGGGTCACCGGCAGCAACCTTCTCCATCAAGGATTCAGTTTCAGGCCGGCAGCCTCTGGTTTGTGAAAGTCACCGGAGACCGCATAGGCGTTTAGGGCCGGCAATCCATGGCACCGCAGCATCCAAGGAACTCGCCGAAATAAACTGATTTTCGGGTAGAGAGTTGGTGAAGCTGAAGTGTCAGATAGATCATACCGATCCATGCAGAAACTTATTCCTATCTCCTCATTCGCGCTGGCGGTTGCCTTAACGGCCTGCGCTCATTTGAGAGCGCCGCAGGAAGCATGCACTGGCAGTATTACGAAAATCGAGGAGCAGCCCGGAGAGCATTATTTTCCGGCGAAGGGACGCGAGCCGCTTACCCGTGTGTTTGTCCGGGCAAACCATGGGGGAGATAAAGGAGCTGCCGATCTCCTGCAGATATTGGTATCAGGACTTTATAATCCTTCGATATACGGTCATGCAGGCGATACCGTGCATTTCATTTGCGCCCGACACTCCTTGCAAACTGGCACGGTCTGGATTGAAGCGATCGAGGAATACAAAATTATTCCGCCGAAGAGATGATCGAGCTGAACGCTGCCGAACAAACCACCTTGCCATTCATACCCGGCATCCTCCACCAAGGATTCAGTTTCAGTGCCGGCAGCGTCTGGCACACCGGAATCTCAGGCATCCGCTCGGAGATGGTGTGAAATAATTGCGCAAATCCTGCGCCGACTATTTTTGCCCTCGTCCATCTGCGGTTGCAATCTATGGTGCAGGAAAATTCCCGGCGAATCACCACGGATGGAGATTTCGCCTCCGCCCCCAATCCGAAACCCAGCAAAATGCCCTGACATGAAAATACTCATTCTTGCCACCGCCCTCGCCGCCAGCTCGCTTCCGCTCGTTGCCGTGCAGATCGGCGATTCCCTGGAAACGGTCATCGCCGAAAAAGGCCAGCCCGCCAACAAGCTGCAGGCCGGGACGAATACGATTCTCACCTATGGCGACGGCTCGATCAAACTGCGGGACAACCATGTCGTGGCCATCAAGAGCGCCAAGGAATTGACCGAAGCCAATGTGAAGGGGACTTTGCCAGCGACGCCCCGCCCCGCCGCCCTGCGGACCGCTCTGTCCGCTCCGACCTCGGCCGATGTCTGGAACACCGATTATGAAGCCGCGCTAACCCAGGCCCGGAACGAAGGGAAAAAAGTATTCCTGCTCTTCACCGGATCCGACTGGTGCATCTGGTGCAAGCGGCTCGAACAGGAAATTCTCTCGACTCCCGAGTTCAAGGATTATGCCGCCGGAAAACTGGTCTTGGTGAAGCTGGATTTTCCCCAAAGCACGCCGCAATCGGACCAGTTGAAAGCCCAGAACAGCCGGCTGGCCCGGCAGAACGGCATCAAGGGTTATCCCACCGTCGTCATCCTTGACAGTTCCGGCCAACGCGTCGGCAACCTTGGATACATGAAAGGCGGGCCGGCGGGTTTTATCAACAAGCTGCAGTCGCTCTGACTCTGGCCGGACCGGCCGATCCGCCGGACGGCCGGTCGCGTTCAGCTTGTGGCGTATTGTTGGAGTACGGCCAGCGGGACGAGTTCAAGCGTGCGTTCGTGAGTCGAGGCGAGAATGACGGGCGAGGGCTCGCCCGCCTCGACCGCTTCTAGCCAGCGGCTCGCGCAGAGGCACCAACGGTCGCCGGGTTTGAGTCCGGGAAAATCGAACTCCGGGCGGGGCGTGACCAGGTCGTTGCCCGCAGCAAGATTGGACGCGAGGAAGGCGTCGGTGACTTCGACGCACACGGTGTGGCAACCGTGATCTTCGGCGCAAGTGTCACAATGTCCGTTCCGAAAGAAGCCCGTGAGCGGTTTCATCGAGCACGGTTTCAACGGACCGCCGAGCACGCTGCGGGATGGAAGGGGTGTCATAGGGTGAAGATGAACAAGGATTCAAGAATCCGGAAGCCTAGTCAGCGGTAGGATCGCAACCGATTTGGTATTCCGAAAAGTCATTCACGATGCCGGCATACGCGCGGTCCTGTTTATAAATCTGCAAGATTCGCGCGTGTTCATGATTGGACGTAGGAAAAATGCGGGCGGGTTCGCCGGGGAGCAGCAGGGCGGTGTAGGAACGTTTGCCGTCGTCGAATCGTCGGATCACGAGCATGGCTCAGAAGTAGCCAGCTCTCTGCGATTGGCAAATGTCCGAACAGGATGCTGAAAACCGGTCAGCCAAGGCCGTGAGCACGAGTCCAGTTATCGCTCCAAACAGGAGCCACACCAGATCCGACGCGAATGCGGCCACCCAGCCTGTACCAACATCATACTCCGCGGATTATGGTGCATACGAATATCACCCGATCGTCATGCGATGCGCTTGAATATTTGCCCAAGCCGGCCAAGTTTGCGGACAGCCCAATGACTTTGGGCCCGATCCATGCCCCACTCCCATCCGTTGCCCGGCCCCATCTTCGACGAACCGGTTTTTCAGGAAGGCCAGGTCCTGCCCGATCCGTCCGGTTTCCACATTCCGCATCCGTCCGACGGTGCGACCTACACCCAGTTGGGCAATCTGCTTTTCACGCAGACCACCGCCATCCCACCCTCGCGCCTCGCACCGGACGGCTTGTATGGCCTCGACCAGGCGTACGGGGCCAAGGGGCCCGATGTGGTCAGCCAGATCAGGCAGGCCGGACACATCGTCTTTCATATGGTCGGCGACACCGGCGCGGCGAGTGCCGTGAAATATCCTTCGGAGTTGCGCGTGGCCGACCAGATGGTGGCGGACTGCCAGGTGCAGGACAAAACCGTGCGGCCCTCGTTTTTCTATCATCTGGGCGACATCGTGTACAATTTCGGCGAGCCGAAATACTACTACGACGAATTCTACGAGCCCTACCGCAACTACCCGCGCCCTATTCTCGCGGTGCCGGGCAATCACGATTCGTTCGTGCTGCCGGGCACATCCGCCGGACAGGCGCCGCTTGATGTTTTCCAGCGTAATTTCTGCGCACCCCACCCGGCGATCACGCCCGAGGCCTTTTCGCTCCATCGCACCGCCGGAACCCAGCCCGGGGCGTACTTCGCCTTCGACGCCCCGTTTGTCCGCATCATCGGACTGTTCAGCAACGCGCTTGAAGACCCGGGTGTGATCTCCGGCGAAAATGGCAAATGGGCTAACGTCACCAATGTGCAGCTCGATTTTCTCCGGGCGCAGTTGCAGCGCGTGCATGACGAGCACTATACGGGGGCGGTGCTGCTGGCCATGCATCATCCCCCGTTCGTGTATCAGGCCGCCCCAGGCGCAGGCAAGGCCTCCGACCACGGCGGCAGTCCCCGCATGCTGCGCGACATCGACACGGTCTGCGGCAGCGTTGGCGTCTACCCGCATGCCATACTCTCGGGCCACGCCCACAATTACCAGCGGTTCACGCGCAAGATCCTGCTCAACGGCCGGCACATCGAGGTGCCGTTTGTCGTCTGCGGCAACGGCGGGCATGGCTTGATCCCGATCGCCAATTCGGCCAACGCCCATCCCGCCTTTGGCACGGACGTGAGCTACCTCGACGCGAAACCGGCCATCACGGGCGAGGGCCTGACGATCGAGAAATTTGATGACCAGAACTTCGGCTATCTGATGCTGACCGCGGACAAATCCCGTCTGCGCATCGCCTATCACAACACCGCCGGCAGCAGCCCCGCCCAGTCCCGCTTTGATCTGGTCACAATCGACCTCGCCCATCAGATCCGCGTGGCGAACTAGACCAGACCGGGAGCAGACGAAAGAAGAACAATCATTTTTCAGCGCATCGCGGCAGCACCGCGATTCATTCTACCCGATGCCGGCCAAAAATTCCGTCTAAAGATCAGGCCAACGACGCCGACAACGTTAGTGACAGGGTATTGTCAGTCATGAGTACAGATTATCATTTATTGTCCGCAAAATCTTTTCCACCGGAGATGCAGGAACTTTTGCGCACCGCCTCGCAGACACCATGGGGCCCGGGGCGGGAAATTGACGCCAAAGTGCATGAGCTGCATCTGACGCTGGAAGAAGTGGGAACCCGGCTCGGCAGCACCCAGGAAAAGCCCGAGGACGAGCAGCTGGCGCACGAGACCAGCCACGCGCTCCGCAACAAGCTGATGGTCTATCAATATTACGTCCAGGAACGTGTCCGTGCGGCCAGACCCGTTTGAGGGAATCGCACCCCCAACCGTTTCATTGTCTGTGAAACCGCCGCTGGCCACGGCGCCAGAATCACCACTTCGCCGATTGGTTGCGATCCAGATTCACTTTGACCCGAGTCCTCGCGACCGCGCCACTATCCCTTCAGCCAACGCCGCATGCCACCAACCACAATCGCAAGGGTGAGCAGCGAGCTCACGGGCATGAGAATCGCCGCGATCAGGGGATTCATGCGACCGGTGGCGGCGAGGCCGACGGCAAGCGCGTTGTAAGCGATGGAGAACACCAGCAGCCAAGCCTGCGTGCGCCGGCGGGTCTCGTTCACCTCGAACAGCCGGCGAAGGCCGGCCAGACCCTGGCCCAGATAATAAAAGTCCGCCTTCCCTTCCAGCACGCCGCGATGAATCACCGGCGTACCCCGGACAAACGCGGCATCGAAAGCCAGGCTGTCATTCGCCCCATCACCGAGCATCAGGGTGTCGCGTTTATCAATCCTGGCGAGGCAGTCGGCCTTTTTTTGCGGCGTAGTCTCCGCCATCGCCTGTGAGGCAGGTATTCCGAGCAAATGCGCCATCCGCTCCACTTTGTCACGCCGGTCGCCGCTGAGAATGTATGTCTTGAAACCGGTCGCTTGCAGCGCGGTGATTTCGCCGACCGCATCGTCACGCACTGCGTCGCGCATCCGAAACCGCGCCAGCACCAAGCCATCGCAGGCGAATTCGGTGTCGTGCGTGCTGGCGGTTGCCGCCAGCGGCGCGCCCGCATTTTCACGCCAGCCGGGGCGCCCCAACGACCACACAACCTGTCCGCTGCGCAGGGAAACTCCGAAGCCGGGTTCTTCGGTGATTTCGCCGGAGATATCTTGGCCACTGTTGCCACCGGCCAACAAATTCTCGTGCAGGCACTGGCTGACCGGATGGGCGTTGTCGCGCACCAGCGCGGCCAACGCGGCGCGTGCGACCGGGCTCAAGCCCGCCAGGGTCTCGGGATTTTCCAGGACCGGGGTCTCCAAGGTGAGCGTGCCGGTTTTGTCGAAAATGATTTTGCGAACCCGCGTCAGCCGCGGCCAGACATCCGCTTCGCGCACGAAGACGCCGAAGCGGCGGAGCGCGACAGTCGCCATCTCGTCGGTGAGCGGAAACGCGAGGCCGATCGCACATGGACACGAGACCACCAAAATCGCGGTGACCACCGACCAGGTGCGCGCCACCTCATGGGTACCCAGCCACCAACTGATCCCGGCCACACCGGCGATGAGAAAGATCGCGATCAGATACCCGCTGACGATCCGCTCAAGAAACTTGTGGCGAAACCCATCGCGCTCCGCCGGGCGCAACAATTGCGCGAGCAGCGAGGCCGACCACGGCTGGGCGGCACGCAGACGGATTTCCCTGCGACTCAGATTCAAGGCTCCCGCCGGCACGCGCCCGCCCGCCCGGCATTCGCGCGGATCGGCTTCACCCGTGATCCAAGCCGTGCCCAGCGTGGCGGCGGAAGATTCCAACTGCGCCTCGACGGGCACCACCTGCCCCGCACGCACCAGAAAACGGTCGCCGTTGCGCAGCGCCTCCACGGGCTGATCCGACACCGAGCCGTCGGACGCGAGCACGCCGACTTTGTGCGGCCGGGCCTGCGCCGTCAGCAACCGGCGGCGGTTGCGTTCGACCGCCGCCAACTGCGCCCAACGGCCGGTCAGCATCAGGAGAATGAAGGCGCCGACAAAATCGAAATAGACAAACGATTCGCGTCCGCTCAACCAACCGTAGAGCGAACCGAGGTAGGCACCCACGATGCCCACGGCAATGGGGAGATCAATGTGCATCACGCCATCCCGCAGGGCGCGCAACGCGCGGCCCAGAAAATAAGTGCCACCCGACAAAAGACTCAGCGTGGCGAATCCCATTGACAGCGTGCCGAAAAGTCCGGCGTAGGGAAAAGTCGCCTTCATGCCGAAATACACCGGCAGGGTGAACAGCATGATGTTCATCGAAAACGCGGCGCACAGTCCGACCCGCCGCACCAGCAGTTTGCTCTCTGACACGGCCGGCTCCTCGCCGGGAGGACCCACGAGATAATTGAAACTTTGGAGCGTGCGGGCAAACGCCGGAGCATTGAACGGCCCGCGCATCCAGCGGAGCCGCATCCGACCGAGCAGGGCGTCGGTCTCGATGGATAATGCGCCGGGTTGCTGGTGGAATATTTTTTCGATCAGCCAGACGCAAGCCGCGCAGGAGATGCCCTGGACCTCGAGGGTGAGTTCGGGAACGGGTTCGCGAGCAGCAGTTTTTAAACCCGTCCGGCCTGTCCGCCCTAGCCTTGGCGACGGCGGAAGGCCGGGTTCCACCTTCTCCGCGGACTGCTGCAGTTCCGTCAGCCACGCGTAGTCCCGCGGCTGGAACACCACCTGATCGACGGGCGGAAGCACCGCATCCTTGATCTTGTAATAGCCTTCGAGGCCGTGCTCATGCACCAGGCGGAAAACATAGCTGCAACCGGCGCAGCAGAAACCGGATTCTTGCGCGGCGGGTGCGGCCAGCGGCGCCCCGCAGTGAAGACAATGATGGACGGAGGCGTTTCCGTCGGCACGCAGTCCACGCACTCGCACCGTCCGGCCGGCGCCCCCGTCCACCAAATTGATTGAAGCCAGCGAGCTCATGGCCGTGGCCCTCCCGAACAAAATAAAGGTGAACGGAAGCAGACGTGGCAGCACGCAGTCCACGCACTCGCACCGCCGGGTATCATACTCCCGTTCACCAAATTGGGTTTTGTTGTGTCGGTCTTCATTTCAGAAGCACACAAAGTTGTTCACGTCCGGCCCGGCAAACCCGAGAGTGGAGCGGAGCCGCCACGAGATGATCAGCGCCGCGGCGACCGCGAGGACTGTCTGCGCCCGCGCCAGCCAGACCGGTCCGAGTTTGAGTCGCAGCCAATGGTAATTGGCCTGGGCAAACCAGAGCAGCGGCACCGTGCCCAGACCAAAGGCCAGCAGGGTTTCCGCGCCCCGCAGCGCCGAGCCCGAGAGCAGAGCCAGGGAAAGCAGAAAATAAAGCGGCCCGCAGGGCAGCAGCGGCGTGGCGAGCCCGAGCATGGCCGCCGAATGCAACCGCGAATGACCGCCCTTGCCGCGCAACCGGCACAGCAGCCAGCCGTAGACGCGGCCCAACAACGGCAGTTTTGGCAGGCGCTGATCAAACCGCACGGCCACCGCGATGAAAAACACAACAAACAGCCACGGCAGATAGCGCAGCGCACTCGCACTGAGCAGCGTCAGGGGCCAGCGCCCGACGCCACCCGCCAGAGCACCGAGCACGCCATAACCCAGGAGCCGCGCAAGATGGTAGGTCGTGCTGACGGTGTGCGCATCGACGCGTTCGGAGGGAGCCGGCATGATCGCGCAGGCCAGCGGGCCGCACATGCCCGCACAGTGGAGACTCGTGACGAGTCCCGCGAGGAAGGCAGTGCCGGGGCCGGTGATGGAGGCGAATTCCATGACAAATAAAGGCGCGCAGGACCTAGCGTGTCTTGCCTCCCTGGGTTGCAAGCGGCACGGATTCGATTTTCGCCGAACGGGCCGCCGTGAACATGACGGCCCATGCGATCACCAGCAGCAGAAAACAGCCGGCGACCCAGGGCCAGAGGATAAACGAAGAGGTTTTGTCATCGGGAGAAACCACGCGACGGAGCAATCCGGCTGGATCGCCACGGCCGACTACACCGGTCTCGCAGTGACAATCTGCTGAGGCCGGCTCAGCGCTTGATGCCTTTGTCATGGTCTTCCTCCAGTAGCAATCGGGCGTCGGGGCCGAGAAACTCGACCTGCCGGGTGAGCGTGAACGTGCGGGATTGGTCCTGCACGCTGATCTTAAGCTTGAACGGACCGGTGTAATGCTTGCGGTCGACATGCAACACCAGGGGGCTGACCTGCTCGGCCAACGCGGCGACCGTCACGGCGGAAGTCAAACCATCTTGCGAGAAACCGGCGCGCAGACCATCGAGCGACACCGTGAAGACCGCAGGCTCGTTCCGTTTATTCAGCAGGCGCACCATAAACTGATTCCGGACATCGTCGGCGGTCACGAAGTACGCGGCACTGCTCATCCGCATGACCGTGAAACCGGCCGGTTTCACGGTGGAAAATGCAAATGTGGCCACACCCACGCCCACCAGCAACAAAATGCCATAGACAATCGTCCGTGGGCGGAGCCAGTGGGTTTTGCCGCCGGCAAATCCGACCAATGAGTCGTAGCGAATCAGCCCCTTGGGCCGGTTCACTTTCGCCATAACTTCGTCACAGGCATCGATGCAGGCGGCACAACCGACGCATTCCATCTGCAACCCGTGACGGATATCGATGCCGGTCGGACAAACCTGCACGCAGCGATTGCACGCCACGCAGGCCCCGGCATCCGGCGTGCCGAGCCTGCCCTTCGGCTCGCCGCGTTTCGCATCGTAGCCGATGACCAGCGAATGATCGTCCGTCAACGCGGACTGGAGCCGGCCGTAAGGGCATAGCACAATGCAGAGCTGCTCGCGAAACCAGGCGAAGTTAAAGTAGAGGATGCCGGCGGCAATGAAGACGAAAAGAAACATGCCCCGGTGCTCTCCGGGGGCCTCGCCCATCATGTGCCAGACTTCGGGCAGACTGACAAAGTAGGAGAGGAAAAGGTGGGTGATGAAGAGCGAAGCCAGAATATACAGCCCGTGCTTGAGCACGCGGCGAAAAAGTTTGCCGGCCCCCATGGGCGCCAGGTCGAGCTGGCGTCGCTGCAGGGCGTCGCCATCGATCATGCGTTCAATGCGCCGGTAGACATGATCGAGATAAACCGTGTGGGGACAGGCCCAGCCGCACCAGAGCCGGCCGAAAAGTGCCGTCAGAAAGAAAAGCGCGAAGCCCAGGCCGGAGACGCCAAAAAAAAGCAGCCAGACATCCTGCGCCGCGAGCGTGAATCCGAAGAAATGAAAGCGCCGTTCGGCCACATCAAGGAAAACGGCAGGATACCCGCCCACGTTGATCCAGGGCAGCAGCAGATAGAAGGCGATGAGCGCGAGGCCGCTATGCCGGCGCCAGCGGGTGAACCAGCCGTGTGCATCCGCCGGATGCAGAAAATAACGCGAGCCATCGGCGTTGATGGTCGTGACGGAATCAACCGAAGGCACATGGCGCGGCTTCGGGACTTTCGACCGGGCCGGATCGATTTTCGTGGGCAGACTCGGGATTGGAGATTCGGTGCTCATCGTGGTTGAGCGGGTGGATGAGGTGGAACCGTCCCGCCGCAGGACGGTTTGCAGAGCGCGTCCGGAAGCCGCCCTGCACCCCATTCATCTGGCTCCTTCGACGGTGATCGGCTCCCCCTGTTGGTGATGACTGAGAATGTAAGCCACCACCTCGGCGGTTTTTTTCTGGCCCAGCAACGGCCCCCAAGAGGGCATGCCCTTGGCCAGCACCCCGGTGTTGACGGTGTTGAAAATCTCCTTCGGCGTGCCGCCGTGAATCCAAACCCGATCGGTCAGGTCCGGGCCGACGGCGGTGGGAATCTCACCCTTGCCGCGCAGACTGGGCAGATGGCAGGCGACACAGTTCGTGTTGAAGATCTGTTTGCCGGAGTCGACGAAGACCGCATTCCTGCTCATGTCCCAAAAGAGCGCGTCGTTCGTCACGTCAAGGGAACTGGCCATCTTGACGGCGGCAATCTTCGCCAGGTCTGCGTCCACCCGTTCGCCGTCGGAAGGGACCACGCGGGCAACCTGGTGGACAAACCAGTACACGATCGAAAAAGCGATCGTCACATAGAGCGTGTTGAGCCACCAATTGGGGAGGCGCTTGTCGTATTCCCGGATGCCGTCATAGGCGTGCGGCCGGAGATTGTCCTCGGGGTCGTCGGGAGAGGGAGGTTGCGGGGCGGAATTCATGGCGGCTGGATTATTCTTTCTCGAACGGGAGATGGGCGAGGCGCTCGAGCTGTTCGGGCTTCATGCGGCTGGTCCGCCAGGCGGCGGCCACATAAACCAGCGAGGCGACCGCGAGGGCGACCACGGGGAACACGAGCTGCCAGTCTTCGTAGATGATGCGGTTGAACATGGGAGGATTGGGTTGAGGGCTGGGGAGTCTGGGAGTTGGAATCTGGTGTACTTGCCATCCGCTACTTTACGGTGACCGGGTGGGATTTTTTTCCGAGGCACTGGAGGTAGGAGATCAGAGCGACAATCTCCTTGTCCGGTTCGATATAACGCCCTTGGTCGCGCAGATCCTTCGTGATCTGCTTGGCCTGATCTTTGGCCAGATCGTCAATCGTCGTTGGTGACCAGGCCGGGAACGGCACACCCAGCATGCGCTGCACGCGAATCTTGGCGGGGAGTGCGGCGTAGTCGGTGTCGTTCTGAAGGAGCCATGAATACGACGGCATGTTTGAACCGTCGGGCAAAAGCGGGTTAGTGCTGGAACCGCCGGAAATGGAACGCGGATCACGCAGATGGTCAAAATGCCAGGCGTCGTTGTATTTCCCTCCGACCCGGGCGAGGTCCGGACCATTGCGCTTCGAACCCCATTGATAGGGATGGTCCCAGATGGATTCACCGAGGCGGGAATAGTCGCCGTAGCGCATGACATCGGGCACCAAGGTGCGGATCATCTGCGAATGGCAGAGGTAGCAGCCCTCCCGCACATAGATATCGCGCCCCGCGAGTTCGAGCGGGGTGTAGACATCCGCGACACGATCCTCGGTCTGCATCTGCCGGTCGATGGTCAGCATCGGGATGATCTGAATCAGCCCGCCGACCGCCACAGAGAGAAAGGTCAGCACGGTGAAGGGCATGGCGTTGAGGAGAAGCCGGTCGTACCATTCGCCCCACGCGGTGCCGCGGCTCTTGAAATGACCGATGGCGAGCAGGACGCTGAGAGCCGTGGCGAACAGCCCGAGGATATTGAGCCAGCCGGTGGTGAACATCCAGATGAGGGCCGCCAGCAGGCCGAGCGCGGTGAAGATCACCGGGGCATTGATGAAAGTGCCGGCGACACCCAGCCGCTCCGCCTCGGTATAGGTTTCGGTGTAGACCTCAATCGTGCCATTGACCGCCTTCGCGCCCGCGATGGACTTGAAGATATTGTACGCCATGATGAGGAAGCCGGCGAGATACAATCCGCCACCGACGACCCGCAGCAGCATGAGCCAGCGGATGGAATTCAGCGTCTCCAGGAAATTCGGATAGGTCAGAATGGTGCCGCCCTCGGAAGTCGCGTTGAGCATGAGGCCCTGGGTGATGCCGGAGGCCCACATCGCCGCGACGTAGAGCAGAATGCCGAAGGTCCCGAGCCAGAAATGAAGATTCGCCAGCGACTGGGAATGGAGCGGTTGGTTCCAAAGCCGCGGGACGAGCCAGTAAAACATGCCGGCGGCCATGAAGCCGTTCCAGCCCAGCGTGCCGACATGCACATGCCCGATGATCCAGTCGGTGTAGTGCGCCAGGGCGTTGACGGACCGGATCGAAAGCAACGGGCCCTCGAAGGTGGCCATGCCGTAGAACGTGACGCCGGCGGCGAAAAACTTGATCACCGGATCCGTGCGCAGCCTGCTCCAGTTGCCGCGCAGCGTGAGCAGGCCGTTGAGCATGCCGCCCCAGGACGGAGCCCAGAGCATGAGCGAAAAGGTCATGGCCAGCAACTGCAGCCATTTGGGCAGAGCGGTGTTGAGCAGGTGGTGCGGGCCGGCCCAGATGTAGAGAAACACGAGGGACCAGAAATGGATCACCGAAAGCCGGTATGAATATACAGGGCGCTCCGCCGCCTTCGGCAGAAAATAATACATGATGCCCAGAATCGGCGTGGTCAGGAAGAACGCGACGGCGTTGTGCCCGTACCACCATTGGACAAGGGCATCCTGCACGCCACCGAAGATCGGATAACTGTGCGTCAGCGAAGTCGGGACCGAGAGGTGGTTGACGATGTAGAGCATCGCCACGGTGATGATCGTCGCGATGTAGAACCAGATGGCGACATAAAGGGATTTTTCGTTGCGGTGCGCGAGCGTCCAGAAAAAGTTCACCGCAAATACAACCCAGATGGCGGCGACCGCGATGTTGATGGGCCAGATGAGTTCGGCGTATTCCTTGCCGCGGGTGAGACCGAGCGGCAGCGTGATGGCCGCCGCCACGATGATCGCCTGCCAGCCCCAGAAATGCAGTTGCGAGAGAAAATCGCTCGCCAGCCGCGCCTTCACGAGCCGCTGCGTCGAGTAGTAGACGCCGGCGAACATCATGTTGCCGACGAAGGCGAAGATGACGGCGTTGGTGTGCAACGGACGCAACCGGCCAAAGGTCAGCCAGGCGGTCTGAAAATTGGCCTGCCAGAAATTGAGCTGTGTCGCGATCAAGATGCCGACAAGCATGCCGACGACACCCCAGATGATGGAGGCCAGCATGAACTGCCGGACGATCTTGTCATTGAATTCGATGGTGGTTTTTTGACCGGTCATGGTGGAGGCGTAGGTAAATCAGCTTGGGGAAGCAGGAGCGGAAAGCGGGGTCGTGCCAGTGCGTCGAAGGCAGCCGGTGCAGGGAGGACGCGTGCCGTCGACGCATCCGCAGCGGCCTTTGCCGTGGCCGCGCGCCTGATCGTGCGCGTGGTCATGCGCATCGTCGTCGTGCTCAGGCGAGGGGGCGGCGAGGCGGGGGGTTTCATCAGCCAGCGGCAGCAGGGAGTCGCGCTCGGCGCTGGCAAACCGGCGGCGGCGCTGCTCGCGGGCAAACAGCCAGACAAAAGTGCCGGCGAGGAGCAAACTGAAGAAGATGGTTATTGGTATGACGGACATGCGTGGAATGTCTGGACTGAGTATCGGCCAAAACGCGTCCGGTGACTGCGCATCAGTTGCGAACCATTTCCCGGATCTTGCACAATCGATGCGCAGTGCCGCACCGAGGCGAAGTCCACTCCGTTTGATTCAAGAAATGCATGAACTTGCGCAAGCAATGCCGCGCGCACCCCGGCCCTATGTGGCAGACTGTGGCCGTGGATCAGAGTGTCATTGACCGGTTGGAATTGTTACGCCCCACCATCAAGCGTGAATGGGGCGCATTGCTGCGGGCCGAGCCCACCCTTTCGCCACTCGGACATCCCGACACCCTCACCTACCTGATGGATGAGACCCTGTCCCAGGTCATCAAGAGCGGGCAGCACCAGACGCTCAAAAGCTGGGTCCAGCGCTCCCCTGTCCTGCTCGCCCCCTTGCAGCGCCACTGCCATTGCGGTTTGAATCCGCTGTTGAATTACTACGCCACCGGGGAACTCGCCCTGCGGGCGGCTCTGCGCCAGCATTTCGACGCGGCAACCTGTGACGCCTTGCTGACCGTCTATCACGTCAGGGCACAGCAGGAAATCGAAACCCTGTGCGCCGTCTGCCAGGTTCAGGACAAAGCGCATTGCCGGACCAAACGTTCAACGGCGGCACACTCCGGCAATTGAGCGGCGATCGGCCGCATCCTAAGCCCGTTGCAGTTTCTCGCGCCACAGGGTCGGCGCCTCGCCTGCGATCTTCCGGAACACCCGGTTGAACTGCGAAAGGGACTGGAAGCCCGCCTCGTAGGCGGCTTCGCTGATGCGTTTGTGCGGGTTCATCAGCAGGTTCTTCACCTTCTCGATGCGCACCCGCGCCAGATAATCGGTAAAGGTCAGGCCGGTCGCCTGCTTGAACATTTTGCAGAAATAAAAGGCGCTGGTGTTGACCGAACCCGCGACCTGGCGCAGCGAGAGCTGCTCGTCCTGGTGCTCGGCAATATACACTTTGGCGCGGGACACCATGGGCGATTCGGACTGTTTCGCCGCCACCATGAGCTGGTTGCTCAACGACGCGAGATGCTGCGCAAAGATGGTGAGCAGCCGCAGCACGGATTCATACTGGGTCTTGTCGAGCACCCGGGTCTGAAAATAAGCCTCCTCCAGGCTTTTCAGATCCGCCTCCACACCCCAGCTCAGCAGCTCACGGGTCGCCTTCTTGAACTCCTGCTTGTTGGGTTTGTGCAGCAATATCTGGCCGGTCTGGAGGAAAGCCACGAGGTTCTCCCCCACCCGCACCGGCACCGCCGAATCACACAGTCCGGCGAAACATTTGAGCGTCTTGGGTTCCAGCCGGGCCTCGACCTCGACTCGCTTCTGCAATTGCAGGCATGCGGCACAACTCTGGTTGGTCTGGGCCATGAGAACGCAAAATGGCGCCTCCTTCGGGTCGCCATGATGAGGGAGATCGAACGCCTCGATCGGCCGCAGATTGATCGGCAGGCCCGTGATTTCCCGAAACGCCTTCTCATAATCACGATAAATGTCGGACTCCCGGAGCTGTTGCACCAATTCCCGGCTTTGTTTGGCGTTGTCGACAGGAGTAACCACGCTTCGGACTTTGCACACGGTTGTAATCGGAGCAAATCCTTTCCGACCCTCCGCATGGCTAATAATCTTTGCTATCGTGGACAAAACATTTGCTGTCGCCCGAACTCGGCCCTCCCCCCCAATTGGCCGCGCCCGGTTTCCTGCGCCAAAATTCTGTTCGACAAACCCGGAGGCCCTACTTCTCCTGCTCCCATGGCAACGCCTGAGAAAAAGTCCTTTTCACCCCTCATGCTGGTCATCGATCTGGCTCTGACCGCGGGTTTCTTCATATTCATTTTTGGCGTGGTAAAAACCCACGTCCAGTCGCTCGACCCCAAGATGATCAACCTTTGGGGCGGTCTGGCTGCCGGCTGCATGTCCGGCGTATTTTGGCTGGCAATGCAAATGGTGAAGACCGTCTACCGCTTCCAGCGCGATTCGCGCAAGTAACCGCTGCTGCGCGGCCAACCGCCGACCCCTGTGGCCGCCAAAAGTTACAGCGCCCGTTCCCGCACCACCGTGGCGGCGGAGGACTATCTCGAAATCATCGAGCAGTTGATCGCCCGCAAAGGCTACGCCCGCGTGGTCGACATCGCCGCCGGACTCAAAATCTCCCAGGCCAGTGTCACCGCCATGGTGCAGAAGCTCGATGCCGAGGGCTTCGTCAAATACGAGAAATACCGCGGCATGGTGCTCACCAGCTCCGGCCTCGAGGTCGCCCGGCGCATCGCCCACCGCCACCAGTTGCTGACGGATTTCCTCCGGGCCATCGGGGTGGCGGATGAAACCGTGATCTACGACGATGTCGAGGGCATGGAACACCACATCAGCCCCGCAACTTTTCAGGCCATCGAGGCCCTCACCCGTTATTTGGAGAAAAATCCGGCGCTCATTGCCAAGGCCAGGGCGGCGGCGAAGGCGGAAAAATAATCCCGCCGCTACTCGACCAGCCGGTAGCCGATGCCGGCATCGGTTTTCAGGTGCCGCGGAGAATGCGGATCGGCCTCCAATTTTTGCCGCAAATGCGTCATGTGCACCCGCAGGTAGTGGGTCTGTTCCTCGGAGTTCGGTCCCCACAGGTCGCGCAAAATCTGCCGGTGGGTGACCACCTTGCCGCGATGCTGCACCAACAGCTTGAACAAGGCGTATTCCCGCGCAGTCAGGTGCACCTCCGCGCCAGCCCGGCGCACGATGCGTGTCGCCATGTCGACCTCAATGTCGCCAAAGCCTACCACCGCCGGCTCGCTCGCTCCGGGAGTCCGCCGCAGAATGGCGCGCACCCGCGCCAGCAGTTCACGACCGCTGAAAGGCTTGGTCAGGTAGTCATCCGCACCGGCATCGAGTGCGCCGATCTTCTCGTCCTCGCCCTCGCGCACCGAGAGCACCAGCACCGGCACGTGTGACCACTCGCGCAACCGCCTGATCACTTCCGTCCCGTCGAGATCAGGCAGCCCAAGATCAAGAATGACCCCGTCGGGCGCCTGATGCGCGATCTCCTGCAAGCCCAGCGTGCCGGTCTCCGCCTCGCGCACCTTGTAATTAACGCTCTCAAGCGTGACGCGGAGGAGACGCCGGATCTGCAGCTCATCGTCGATGACAAGCAGGGTGGCGGGTGCGGCGCTTGTGGTCATGGGCCGCGATTAGGTGCCGCTAAACCCTGCAGGTAAAACAAAAATCGACGCCATGGAGAAGCCAACCGCTCTTCAATGTTTACCGTGATGGGTAAAATACCAGAGCATGAAGGCGAATCCGGCCAGTTGCAGAATGACGAAAAACACAATGAGCGGAAGCATGGGGAACCGGTTTTTCCACGGCTTGGCGGATTCGAGGCGAAGATGGCGTCCGGTGAGCTCGACGCTATTGTAGTTATCAAGCTCGGCCTTCATCTGCTCCGCGCTGCCATAGCGTCGGTCGGGATCGCGGGACAACGCATGCAAAATGATTTCCTCCATGACCGGCGAGATCTGTTCGTTGATCTTGCGCGGTGCGGCGGGATCACCGGTGGTCCGCATGTTCATGGTCACATAAGGACTCTCTCCCTCAAAGGGCACCTTGCCCGTGGTCATTTCGTAGAGGATCGCGCCGAGGCTGTAGATGTCGGAACGGTGGTCGCCGCGCCGGCCATTGACCTGCTCCGGCGCCATATAGTCGGGGGTGCCCATTATCGGCGAGTAACCGGCGAAAGTGAGACGGCGCATCCGGGAGGCCTTGGCGATGCCGAAATCGATGATGCGGATGCTGCCGTCCTGGCAGACCATGATGTTTTGCGGTTTCAGATCCCGGTGCACAATGCTGCGTGCGTGCATGTGGGCCAGGGCATCGCAGATCAGACTGGTAATCCGCGCGGCCTCCGCTTCAGGCAGGGGCCGCGTTTCCGCCATGATTTTGTCGAGCGTCTGTCCCTCAAGAAATTCCATGACCAGATAGGGCCGGCTCTTCGCGCGCTCCGTCGGGATAACCTTCAGGATGGAGGGATGGTTGAGCTGCTGGCCGATTTCCTCCTCCCGCTGAAACCGCGTGAAGGTGGCGATGTCGCTCTCGAACTGCATGTGGGGCACTTTGATCGCGACCAATTTGTCGCCATTCAGGTCCCGCGCCTTGAAAATGCAGGCCATACCGCTGCGGCTGATGAGCTCCTTGATTTCAAAACGATCATCGAGGACTTGCCCCGGCTCAATCTCGTTGCTCATGCCCGATGGGTCCGAGCGTTTATAAACGGGAGTTCCCTGTCGATAGGCCACGGGGTCCAATTCCTGAACTTTAATGACCTGGATGGATAGGTTGTCATCAACTTGGCGCCTTTCTGCAAGTGCCGTCAGGCAGCGGCAAGCCTCTTCGGGCGGAAAGTGACTGATCACATCGCAGATTTCCTGGGGCGTCACATAGGCATACATGCCGTCGGTGCATTGCATGACGATGTCCCCCCGCATCAGCTCGGTGCGACTGGTATCGAAATTCACGATCGGGTCATGTCCGACGCTGCGCGTGAGGATGGATCTGCGCGTATCGGTCATGGCCTTGTGCGCCTGCACCAGGCCATATTTTACCGAGGGTCCCACCAAGCAATGGTCGGTGGTGAGCTGACGGATCTTGCCTTGGCGCACCAAGTACACCCGGGAATCGCCGACATGCGCAATGTGCAGCGCATTTTCTCGGAACAGGCAAATATTGAGCGTGGTGGCCATGGGTCCCTTCTCCGGGCTGGCCATGGCAAAATCATAAACCACCCGGGTCGCCTCGCCAAACATGGCGTTCAGCAAATCGGGCACCGTGGCGGTGGAGTGGGCCTGCTTGAGCACTTGCAGGGCAGAGGTGACCGCCATCTGGCTCGCCAATTCGCCGCGACTCTCCCCGCCCACCCCGTCGGCCAGCAGCCAGACCAGTCCGATGGTGCCGACACTTTCGTGCGCATCGGGCGGCCAGCAGGCGAGATAGTCCTCGTTCGATTCACGCACCGTGCCGGCGGAGGTTCTTTGGGCGTGGGTGACGCGCATGATAAAATGAAAGCGGCTCCCGGTCCTAATCGGGAGCCGCCAGAGTTATTCCTATATCAGTATGTTTTCCTCACAATAACCCTAAAGGTATGGATCTTTCCTAGCTGGTTACTGGCACACTCATCATGATCGGTTTGTTGGCGGTCTTGCTCTTGCGCACAAAATAGACCAGACCATAGAGACCCCAGACGGCGCAGAACGCCAAGGCGATGTACGGCTCGTGCCAGCTCATGCCGGCCACACTGAACGAACCGATGAGATAATACAGCATGCAGGCAAGGTTGGCCAGCACGCCGAACACCGGCACCACCACATGCTTGAAACCATGGAACGTGTGGTGTTCGCGGAACGCCACGATCGCGATCACACAGGTGAACATGTAAAGCAGGAAGGTACCGAAATTGCTGATCAGGCTGATGGTGACAAAGGAATTGGGCAGCCAAGTGTACGTGTGCGGCGCAAAGATGCCGAAGCTATACCAGATGTTGTGCTTATCCAACGGCGCCAGATCAGCCCCTTGTTCGCCGAGGTAAGCATACACGGTGATGATGCCGATGACGATGGAGATGATGCCCAGCGTCCAGATGGCGCGGTGGGGCGAGAGGGTCTTGCCATGCAGCATGCCGAAATGCGAAGGAACCTCCTCATCGCGACCCATCGCATAGGTGACGCGCGCACCGGTGCTGAGACACGACAGGGTCGTGCCGATGAGTGCCAGGAATACCGTGAAGGCCTGCACCAGCATGAAAGCCTTGCCCGCCTTGGCACTGCCGAAGGCCCAAGCCCCGGCGATTTGCATCATGTCGCCGATCGGCGCTCCCGAAGCACCGGCATTGGCCATGGTATAGCCATTGTGCATCATGTAATTGGCGCAGAAATATTCGATCAGGTAGCAAAACGCCCCTTGGATAACCAAGGCCAGAATGATGGCGCGCGGGATGTCCCGCTTGGCGTTCTTCGCCTCTTCGCCCATGGAAGAAACGGATTCGAATCCAACCAAAATGAGAATGGCGATACAGGCCTGAATGAAGACGTAACTGAATTTGTGCGGAGCAATCACCGACTTGGCCGTCGTATGGAAGTTGAAGGACTCCGGATTTTTGACGTCCCCGGGTGTGCCTGAAACTGCATCCTCCGGCTTGTAGCTGACGGTGAAATCAGCCTTGAGCAGGTTGCCGTCCTTGTCCTTGAGAAACTTGCCGTCCTTGTCTTTTTGAAACACCGGATACGGGTCGCCCGAGCCGAGGCCCAGCGCGGTCAAGGCTGCCACCGTAACATCAGGATCCTTGTTCTTGTCCTTGTTCAGATCGTCATCGGTAACCGTGCGGTCCACTGTCTTGTAGACCGGGATTTTCTTCCCATCCTTGTCGAGGGTCAGCTTGCCATCGGGCAGACCATTGTCGGTCACCCATTTCGGATCGGGCTTCTCGGCGGTGTCGTCAGCCCAAGCATCCTGCACGGGCGCGCCCTTGTCATCGAGCACGTTGGTTTGATCCACCGCGTAATCCACCAGAGCTCCACCGGAAAGGTGCCAGCCTTTCGAGTCCTGCGGATGATTCATCCGGTAACCTAAGGCGATGGCCGAAAAAACCAGCAACGCGCCGATTTGAATGATATTGATCGCCAGATTGACGCTGGTCGTGCCACCGATGCCGCGCGACGCGATGTACGACACACCAAGGGCAAACACGATGCAAACAATGATCATCAGCAGCGGGCTGTTATAGGTGCCGCTGAATGTGTCAGGAAAAAGCACTCCGGCCAGATAGCCGATCAGAATCCCCGTCACCCCAACCATGGCGCCCGGATAGACCCAGTAATACAAATGACTGGCCCAACCGGTCATGAATTTGGCGATCCGGGCAAACTTGAAGGCATGCGTCTTCGAAAGAAAAGCCTGCTCTGCGTAATAGTACGAGGAACCGGCGCCCGGATACAGTTTGGAAAGTTCGGCATAGCTGATCGCCGTGGCCAAACAGAGAGCCAAGGCAAGGACGATGCCAAACCACATGGCCGAGCCAGCCAAGGGCGCTCCGTAAAGCGCCTGCTCCTGAAAAGTCAGCCAAAGGAAGGCACCGGGGGCAATCAGCGCCATGGCGTTGCTGGTCAGCCCGGTCAGTCCGAGCGTCGGTTTTAGGGATGTTGTGTTTTTGTCGGCCATATTAGGGATGCATTTAATTTTTTTGGGGGTTGTGACCTTCGATACATCTTCCTTCACGCACCTTTCGTTCCAGCCGAAATTAAGAGGTCGTTAAGCCGAGCCTTTTTTTCATTAAGAAAGAATTAAGACGATTGTCTTGAGAGAAGCTCAAGATCCCGGACCATTCGACCCCGAGTGCAGAACTTCACCGCCGACCAACGACAAGCTACCGGTTTTAATCAGCACAAGGCAGGCAGCGGCATGGCCTTCGCACCACCAACGCCTTTTCGACCAGTTTGCGGCAAACTTGCTTGCGGGGCACACGATGCGCCCCGCAAGCAGCCTGACGAATCTCGTTCGATTCCGGACCTCATGTCGCTGACGACGGCTTCCTAGTTCCGTCGCGATGTTCTTTCACCGGGATTGAGCCACCGCTCCATTCTTGCCCGTGTGCGAACGACTATTCGCAAATGTTCCCGTTAACTCAATGACCACTGGTGCGCAGCCAGAGCCAGATCGCGATCGCGGTCGGCACAATCACCGGCAAGACCAACGCGAGAACCACCGTCCGATAGGCGCGATATTTTGCTTTGGCCGGTGCAGCCAACTCGACTCGTTCGCAACGCCCCGTCACGGGTACGCCAACCGAATTGTCCAACTCAGCGCGCAGGGCGCGCGCGGACTGATGGCGTTTCGCGGGATCGCGCTCCATCGTGTGCAGCACGATTTCCTCGGCTTGCGGCGAAATCGCGGGATTGAGTTTCCGCAACGGCTCCGGGTCGCCGAGAACATGCGCGTTCATTATGGCCAGCAAGCTGTCACCTTCAAACGGCAACTTGCCCGTGAGCATTTCGTAGAGCATGACCCCGAGGCCGTAGATGTCCGTGCGCGCGTCGCCCCGTTTGCCCTTCACCTGTTCCGGGGCCATGTAGTCCGGCGTGCCCATCGCGGGCGTGAAATTGGCGAACGTGACCCGGCGCAGGGTTCGCGCATTCGCAACGCCGAAATCCAGCAGGCGGATGGTGCCGTCGCAACCGATCATCACGTTGTGCGGCTTCAGGTCGCGGTGGACCACCCCGTTGTCGTGCAGATACTGCAGCGCCTCGCACAACAGGCTCGCGATCTTGAACGCGTCTTTCTCGGGCAGGGGCGACATGGCCTCCATCAAATGGGCCAGCGTGCAGCCGCGAAGGTATTCCGTCACGATGTAGGGCCGGCTCTTCGGCGTGGTGACCGCGATGAATTTCACCACGTACGGATGATTCAGTTGCAGGCCGATCTCCTCCTCCCGCTGGAACCGCGTGAAGAAACCGGCGTCGCTTTCGAATTCCATGTGCGGCACCTTGAGCGCGACGTCGGCATTGCCGTTATGCAGATCCTGCGCTTTGTAAATCAAAGCCATTCCGCTCCGACTGATCACCTCCGTGATCACAAATCGGTCGTCAAGCACGTCGCCCGGTTGCAGCCGGCAGGCACCATCCGCGGCCGCCGGCGGATGAAATTCGGTCACATGTTGGCAACACGTCACGTCAGCGAGGGGAGCAACGAGTTCGGTTTTCATTGCCACAGTATCGCACCAATGCCAATCATCGGGTAGTTAACTTCGACCCCAAACACATTAAGAAAACATCAACAAGGACACGCTCCTCTCCGTCTGAGGGACGCGAGCCCCAATGCAATTTCCTCGGGAGCGGTTTTCCCACGGCCTGGCGGATGCGAAACGGCAATGGCGATCGATGTCAGATTAGAACCTGCGAACGAGGGTCTTGGAACCGCGCGTTGATTGAGCGAGCAGCAGAGTCGCCGATTAGCGACGACCAAGGTTTCGATTTTGCCGTCTTTGCACCGGTTGTCACACGGTGATAATATCGCACCGCACACGTTCTGCCTAATTAATTAAGACCGGCGGCTTGGACATTAAGATTTCATTAAGATACATGTCTTCGCTTGCTCCGGATGTAACGTGGCCCGATCCCTGCTTTTGAATCCTTGTTCTTTCACCGCCTAAGGTGACGCCACTTCCTTGGCGTCTTCACGGGGAAACCAGATTCCGCGCCGCACTCATCCGCAGCGCGGAAGGGGCGCACGGTCGCGGGCAACTGCGACCAAGGTCACTTCCTAGGACCGAGCCCGTCAGCTAACCTCGTCGGCAATGGGAAGGGTGATCCGCTCGGGCCCGCAGGTGCGGCGTCTGCATGGTCGCTCTCACGCTACCGCATTAAACTCCATGTCCCTTCGCTCCCTCCTCTTCGGTCGGGCCCGTTCGCTCACCGATCAAAATCTCTTTCATAAAGTTTCCCTGGTCGCCGTCCTGGCGTGGGTCGGCTTGGGCGCCGACGGACTCTCCTCTTCGTGCTATGGCCCGGAGGAGACCTACAAGGCGTTGGGGAACAACCCGCATCTGGCCGTCTTTGTCGCGCTCGCCTCGGTGGTCACGATCATCGCGATCTGCGCGAGTTACTCGCAGATCATTTCGCTCTTTCCGGCGGGCGGCGGCGGCTACCTCGTCGCCACCAAGCTGCTCTCACCCTTCTTTGGCGTCGTCTCGGGCAGTGCCCTGCTGATCGACTACGTGCTCACGATCACCATTTCAGTCGCGAGCGGAGCCGACGCGCTGTTCAGCATCATCCCGACCGTGTACCTGTCGTGGAAAATCTGGTTTTCCCTCGCGGCCGTCGGCGGGCTCACGCTGATCAACCTGCGGGGCGTGAAGGAGTCGGTCATGCTGTGGATGGTTCCCTTCTTCATTTTTGTGGGCACCCACGGCTTCGCCATTCTCTATGCACTGACCACCCATGCCACCGGACTGGGTGGGCTGGCCACGGCCACCGTGCATGAAGTCCATAGCGTGAGTGCCAGCGTCGGCTGGTTCGGTCTCATGGCTGTCCTGCTGAAAGCCTACAGTATGGGTGCCGGCACCTACACGGGCATCGAAGCGGTGAGCAACGGCCTGCCGATTCTGCGCGAGCCACGGGTAAAAACTGGCCGCCGCACCATGGTTTATATGGGCGTGTCCCTGGCCCTGACGGTTGCCGGCCTGCTGATCGCCTATCTGCTCTATGGCGTGCAACACATCGAAGGAAAAACGCTCAACGCGGTCCTTTTCGAAACCATGACCGGCGGCTGGAACCACGCCGGGGCCTGGTGGTTCGTCAATATCACCCTCGCCTCCGAGGCGGCGCTCCTGCTCATCGCCGCGCAGACCGGTTTTCTGGACGGCCCGCGCGTCGTCGCCAACATGGCTCTCGACCGTTGGTTTCCGAATCGCTTCGCCAATCTGAGCGACCGGCTGGTCACGCAAAACGGTCTCGTGCTCATGGGACTCGCAGCCTTTGTCATGATGGCTTGTACCCGGGGTTCGGTTGACCTGCTGGTGGTGCTCTACTCGATCAATGTCTTTATCACCTTCTCTCTCTCGCAACTGGGCATGGTGCGGCACTGGTGGCAGGAACGCGCCACCGATCCCACCTGGCTGCGTAAACTCGCCATCAACGGTTTTGGTTTCACCCTTACCTTCTGCATTCTCATCGCGCTCACCGCCGAGAAATTCTTCGAAGGCGGCTGGATCACCATCGTCATCACCGGCCTGCTGATCGGCGCCGCCTATGCGTGCCGACGCCACTATGCCGGGGTGGGACAGCACCTGCGTCGGCTCGATGCCATTGTGGAAGCGGCGGAATTCGAAACGACCTCGCGCACTCCGGTGGATGGCACGCCCAACCCGCGCGCCCGGACCGCCATCATTCTCGTCAACGGCTACAACGGCCTCGGCCTGCACACCCTGCTGCACGTACCCCGCATGTTCGGCGACACCTTTCGCAATTATGCCTTCATCCAGGTGGGCACCGTTGACGCCGGAAACTTCAAGGGTGCGGCCGACATCGAGGCACTTCGCACCCACACCACCGAGGAGGCCGAGCGTTACGTCAAATGGGCCCGCACTCGCGGCTACGGCTCGTCGCACTACACCGCCGTCGGCCATGACCTCATCGGAGAGGTGATGCATCTCGCCCGGAATTCGGCCAAGGATTTTCCGAACCATGTCTTCTTCGCGGGCCAATTGCTTTTCACCCGCGAAACCCGGCTCACCCGCTGGCTGCACAATCACACTGTCTTCACCCTGCAGCGCCGGTTCTTTCTCTCCAACCTGCCCTTCGTCATTCTGCCCATCCGGGTCGACGATGAATCGAACGGCTCAGTTGCAAAATAGATTTTCATCGCTCCTCCACAGTCGCCCGGTTGCCGGACGCCACTTATGGGCAATCAGCGCGACGGCGCCCGCCACCAGCGGCGCGCCGCGACCAAAGACCAAATGGCCTCGATCAACCCAAAGGGCCATGCCCCCTGCATAAAGCCGTAAACCGAGCCCAGCACACACGCACCCGCGAAAGCCAAAATAAACCACGGGCTGCGATCTTCCAGCGCGTAGCACACCAGCATGGCGGTGACGGCAAACAGGCCGAAGAGCGTGAGGCGGTCCATGGGCTATTCCTCGACAAACCGGTAGCCAATGCACGACTCGGTCTTCAAGTGACGCGGCCGATGCGGTTCGGCCTCGAGTTTTTGCCGCAAGTGGGTCATATGCACCCGGAGATAATGGGTGTTGCCCTCCGCCTTTGGTCCCCAGAGTTCGCGCAGGATCTGCTGGTGCGTCACCACCTTGCCGCGGTGCAGGACCAGCAGTCGAAAAAAATCGTACTCTCGTTCGGTCAGCTTCACCTCCACGCCACCGCGCCACACCAGATGGGCCGCAAAATCCACGGTGATGTCTCCGAAGGTCAGTTTCGCGGGTTCGTCCTCCTTTTTCACCCGGCGAAACAAGGCGCGCAATCGCGCCGCCAGCTCGGCGGCCCCGAATGGCTTGGTCAGATAATCATCCGCCCCCGCATCCAACGCCGCCACCTTGTCGCTCTCCGCCTTGAGCACGGTGAGCACCAGGACCGGCACCTGCGTCCACTCGCGCAACTGGCGCAGGACTTCCAAGCCGCTCAGATCGGGGAGCCCGAGATCAAGGATGATCGCGTCGGGCGCATGGGTCGCCACCTTGGTGAGACAAAGCCGTCCGTTGTCGGCTTCGTTCACCTCGTAGCCGGCGGCGTCCAGGCTCACGCGTAACAGCCGGCGGATCTGCGGCTCGTCATCGACAATCAAGATGGTGGGAGCAGGCGGGTTCATTCGACCGGCACATCACCGTGTGGTTTGTAGGGAAGGTAAATGGTAAACACCGCTCCGCCGCCGGGATTTTCCCCCACCATGATGTCACCGCCCTGCGCCACCACAAAGCCGCGTACGATTGACAGCCCGAGGCCGAGACCGCCGGCGCGCGCGGCGTCGCCGCGTTCGAACTTCTTGAAAAGCCGCTCGCGCATTTCGAGCGGAAAGCCCGGCCCGCGATCGGCCACGGTGAAAAATGCCCGCGTGCCCCCATGTTCAACACCAGCCGTCAGGAATACGGCGGTTCCTTCGGGCGTGTGCCGGGCCGCATTCAGCAGCAAATTGGCCAGCGCCTGTTCCATCAGCGCGAAATCGGCGCGAATGGGCGGCATGTCGTCGGGCACCACGGCATCGAGCGGATGCCCCGCCAGCGCGTCGCGCGTGCCTTCCAATGCGGCATTCACCAGATCGTGCGCGTCGCACCAGTCGAGATGGGGCTTGAGCGTGCCGCTCTCCAGCCGCGTCTGGTCAAGCAGGTTGCCGACCAGCCGGTTGAGCCGGCGCGCGGCGGCACGGCCTTCGGCGACAAGGTCGGCCTGCAATGCGGGGGTAGCGCCGGTCAGGTTCTCGAGCGAACCGGTGATCACCGCCAGGGGCGTCCGCAACTCGTGCGAGACGCTGTCGAGCAACACGCGATGGAGCTTGTCGGACTCAGCGAGGAGTTTTTCCCGTTCGCCGGCTTCGCGCAAGGATTCGCTCTCCACGTTAAGGGCGAGCTGCCGGGCAAACGCCTCCAGCAAATCCCGCTGGGCAAGGCTCAAGACTTGTGCCTCGGGCACCGCGATTCCGAGCACACCCAAGGACTTGTCCTCGCGCACCAGCGGCAGATAGTACGCTGCGCTGCCGGGCAACGTGTCGGTGAACCGGCCCGCCGGCCGCCGGTTGCGGAAAACCCAGTCGGCCACACCCCGCTCCTTGTCGTCGATGGGAAACGAACCGGCAAAGTGGGGTGTGACCCCGGTGCCATCGGCCAGCAGCAGCGCGGTCTTCGCCTGAAAGAGTTCGTCCGCCTGACGCAGGGCCGCAAAAATCGCGTCATCGAGCGTACGTGCGGTGGACAGCGCCCGCGTCAGCTCAAACAACGCCGTGGCGCGCTCTTCGCGCCGCCGCTCATTGTGCGACTGCGCCCGGATGCGCGACGTGAGGTGACCCGTCACGAGCGCCACCACAAAGTAGGTGAAGAACAAAGTGACGTCCTCGACCTTGCTGATATAAAAAGTAAAGCGTGGCGGGATAAAGAGGAAATTCCACGTCAGCGCGCTGAGCACGCCCACCGCCAGCACCGGACCACGCCCGATCCGCAGGCTGAGGATGATCACGGCCAGCAGGAAAACCAGGCCGATCGCCAGATAGGTATCTGCCGGCAGCAACAGCCCGAGCAGAGTGATGACGGCCACGGTCCCCGCCGCCAGACCGTATTCCTGAGGTGAGCTGCGCAGGCTCCGGTCGATGGTCAGCAACCGGCGCGGTCGCTGGTCCTTCTCGGCCGGCACCACATAGATGTCGATGTTGCCGCCCAGCCGGATCAACCGGTCCACCAAGGTGCCACCGCGCAACAGGTCGTTCAGGCGGCGCACGCGGGGTTTGCCGACGACAATCTGCGTCGCGTTGTGATGCAGCGCCACCCGCACGAGCGCAGCGGCAATATCGTCATCGTGCGTGACGGCGACTTCCGCGCCGAGCTCGCGGGCGAGCGCGAGGTTCTTGTCGAGCAACCGCTGCTCCTCGGCAGGCAGCGGCATCGAGCTTTCAATATGCACGGCAACCCACGGCGCGCCCAAGGCGGCGGCCATGCGGCGCGTCCAGCGGACCAACTGGGTGGAAAACGGACTGGGGCCCACGGCGACGAGCAGCCTCTCGCCGCTGCGCCAGACAATCCGCTTGCTGCTGCCGGCACGCAATTCGCGGAGCCGGCGATCGACGCGCTCGGCCGTGAAACGCAGGGCCAGCTCGCGCAAGGCGGTGATGTTGGACTCCTGGAAAAAATTTTCCTGCGCGGCCACGGCACGCGAGCCCAGGTAGACCTTGCCCTCGCGCAAACGCTCGCGCAGCGCGGCGGGCGTGAGGTCGATCAGTTCGATTTCGTCCGCCAGATCGATCACCGAATCGGGCACGGTTTCATGCACCTGCGCCCCGCTGATCTGCCGGACAGCATCCGCGCGTGATTCGACGTGCTGCACGTTGAGCGTCGTGAACACATTGATGCCGGCGTCGATCAGTTCGACCACGTCCTGCCAACGCTTCGTATGGCGAGAACCGGGAGCGTTGGTATGGGCGAGCTCGTCCATCAGCACAAGCCGGGGTTTAAGCGCCAGGATAGCTTCGAGATCGGTTTCGGTAAGCTGCGTGCCGCGATACTCGATGACCCGGCGTGGAACGACGGTCAGGCCGGCAAGGAGCGCCTCGGTTTCAATCCGGCCATGCGTTTCGACGATGCCCACGACCACGCCGGCTCCGTCCCGCAATTCCTCATGAGCGGCCCGGAGCATGGCGAAAGTCTTGCCTACGCCCGGACACATCCCGAGAAAAACTTTCAAATGGCCGCGCTTCGCCCGGGCTTCCTCGCGGTGCAACGAAGCGAGCAGGGCGTCTGGATCAGGGCGATGGTCGGGCATCTAAGGTCGGATCACAGGTGACGGAACCGACCCATGACAGCTAACCCACCTATAGAACGGGAGCGACGAAAAACCGACCGGGCAGGCTAACCCACAAAGAGCATACCCATCAGGAACAGCCAGACCATACCGCTGGCGGCGAAAAGCCGAAGCATGAAGCGCCGGGCGGTGGCGATGGCATAGGCGGGAATCACCAGCCACCGGTAATCGACCATCCACCGCACCCCAAGATAGGATTCCGGTCCGGCCGGCGAAAACCACCGGTAAAAATCCGCGATGAAACCCTCGGCCGCCAGTTCGCGCACGAAGCTGGCTTTGCGTTGCTCGTTGAAAGTATCTCGCGTGGCGCGCACGGTCACAACGTCGCCCGCCACTTCGACCCGCACCAGCGTGTCCTTTTCCGGAAAACAGAATTCGTAGCACACGGGTTTGGTCACAATGGAGTTCATGGGGGAAATTATCGGCACAGACATTGCACAATTTAGTCACGAATGAGCACGGCGCATGCAATGACAGCGGACGGGCAGCAGGGTTGCGTTTCATTGCTGGAGAAATTCGCCTGCTACGGGTTTGACCCCTGATTTACCTGACTCATGGAGCCAGCATTTGCATTCATGAGCGGGGACCATTCCTTTCCAACAAAGGCTCGATGGGAGGGGCAAAACGACCGACGTGGACCGACCGGATAAGCCCACCCGATGAACGGAACCATTCATGTCAGAAAAGCATCATGGTTTGGCCGGCTGGGCAACCGGCCACTCAGCGCGAGATTCGCCGTTTGGCTGGTGAGAGGGATCGGCGAACCAAAGAACCGCCATCAAGGCCGCGAGGACGATCAGCACGATCAGAACCCGAATATCCTTACCAAGCGGAGCCGGAGCCTTGGGATCAACGTCCAGACGAAAATCGTGATCATCGGCCTTCATGTTGATCCAGGGCGCGGTTGAGCTGCAGGACATTCACCCGTGGCTCGCCAAAGATCCCCCAGTCGCGATCCTCCGTGTGCGCAGTGATGAGAGCTTGGAGTTTTTCGAGGGACAAACTGCGCGCCTTTGCGATGCGCGCCGCCTGAAGCTGTGCGTTGGCCAGGCTGATGTGCGGATCGAGTCCGCTGCCGGAGGAGGTGACCGCATCAGCAGGAACAGCCGCATCGGTCGCGAGGCCGTTGGTGGTGCGGTAGGCGACAACGGCAGCCTTGATGCTATCGGCCAGTTTCTGGCTGGTCGGGCCAAGGTTGGTGCCCGAGGAACTGGTGGCATCGAAACCCGTGCCGGCGGCCGACGGACGCGGCTGGAAATATTTCTCACTCGAAAAATTCTGGGCGAGAAGCAGGGAGCCGCGCACGGTGCCATCCGGCTCCGCAATCAGACTGCCGTTGGCCTTGTCGGCGAACAGCGCCTGGCCGCCGGCCCAGACGGCGAGCGGATAGGCGCCGCAAAGCAGAATCGCAAACACCAGGGTCAGGAGGAGGGAGATTTTGATTTCAGTGAGAAACGTTTTCATGGGAAGATTGATTGCGAGCAGGAGAACGAGCGCGGTTTATCCAACGAGGTGAATGGCGTTGATCAGGACATCGATCACCTTGATGCCAATGAAGGGGATGATGATGCCGCCGAAGCCGTAGACGAAGAGGTTGCGGCGGAGCATGGCGGCGGCGCCGATCGGACGATACGCGACGCCTTTCAACGCGAGCGGAATGAGCGCGATGATGATGAGGGCGTTGAAGATCACCGCGCTGAGGATCGCACTCAGCGGCGAGGCCAGGTGCATGACATTGAGCGGCGCGATGGCCGGAAACACCCCGACCAGCATGGCGGGAATGATCGCGAAATACTTTGCGATGTCGTTCGCAATGCTGAAGGTCGTGAGCGCGCCGCGGGTGATGAGCATCTGTTTGCCGATCTCGACAATCTCGAGGAGCTTGGTCGGATTCGAGTCGAGATCGACCATGTTGCCGGCTTCCTTCGCGGCCTGCGTGCCGGTGTTCATGGCCACGCCGACATCGGCCTGTGCCAGAGCGGGCGCGTCGTTGGTGCCGTCACCCGTCATCGCCACAAGATGGCCCGCCGCCTGTTCTTCGCGGATCCGCGCCAGTTTCATCTCAGGCGTGGCCTGGGCAAGGAAATCGTCCACCCCGGCCTCGGCCGCGATCGCGGCGGCGGTGAGCGGATTGTCGCCGGTAATCATGACTGTACGGATGCCCATTGCCCGGAGCTGGGCGAAACGTTCCTTGATGCCACCCTTCACGACGTCCTTGAGAAAGATAACGCCCACCACCTCGCGGCCATCGGCGACCACGAGCGGAGTGCCGCCTTGGCGGGAAATATTGTCCACATTCTCGGTGACGGCAGCAGGGAACGCACCGCCTTGCGACTCGACCCACGCCTTGACGTTGGCGGCGGCGCCTTTCCGGATCGAACGGGCGGGCTGGCCGCCCACGGCGGAAAGATCAACGCCGCTCATGCGTGTCTGCGCCGTGAAAGGCACAAAGAGGGCGTGGGGTGGCCCCAGTTCACGGCCACGCAGCCCGAATTTTTCTTTGGCGAGGACCACGATGCTGCGGCCCTCGGGAGTTTCATCCGCCAGCGAGGCGAGTTGCGCCGCGTCGGCCAGCCGCTCCGGGGAGACACCGGGCGCAGGGATAAATTCGCTGGCCATGCGGTTGCCGAGTGTGATCGTGCCGGTTTTGTCGAGGAGCAGCACGTCGATGTCACCGGCGGCCTCGACGGCCCGGCCGGACATGGCGAGGACATTTCTCTGGAGCAGCCGGTCCATGCCCGCGATGCCGATGGCGCTGAGCAGGCCGCCGATCGTCGTGGGAATCAGGCAGACGAGCAGTGCGATCAGCGTCGTGATGGTGAACGCAACGTTGGCATAGATGCCGAACGGTTTCAGCGCGATAATGACGAGCAGGAAGATAAAAGTCAGCGCGGAGAGCAGAATGGTGAGTGCGATTTCGTTCGGAGTCTTCTGGCGCGTCGCACCCTCGACCAGGCTTATCATATGGTCGAGGAAACCCTCGCCGGGATTCGCGGTGATACGGATCGTAAGGGTGTCGGAAAGCACGGCGGTGCCGCCCGTGACAGCGCTGCGGTCGCCACCGGCTTCGCGGATGACGGGCGCAGATTCGCCCGTGATGGCTGATTCGTCCACCGAGGCGGCACCTTCGATCACCTCGCCATCGCCGGGAATCAATTCACCGGCTTTCACAAATACGACATCATCCTTCCGCAGTTGCGAGGCATCGGCGGGTTCGAGCGAGCCATCCTTCCGACGGCGCTGCGCCACGAGCTGTTTTCGCGACGAACGGAGTGCACGGGCCTGCGCCTTGCCCCGGCCCTCCGCCACGGCCTCGGCAAAGTTGGCAAAGACGACCGTGAAGAGCAGCCAGAGCGCCACCTGCAACACGTAGCCGAACGGTTCCTTCGAGGTGAAGAGTTGCTGAAAGGTGAGGATCGCGCCGAGCAGCGTGATGAACATCACCGGGTTTTTCAGTTGCAGGCGTGGATTGAGTTTCCGGAAGGAATCGACAATCGCCTTGAACAAGATGTCTCGATCGAAAAGGGAAATGGATTTGGTGGACATGGCGAGAAGGAGGAAAAGTGGAGTGGGAATTGAAAGTGTCGCCGATCAGAACAGAGTGCCCGCGCCCATCAGGTAGTGCTCGACAATCGGACCTACCGCCAGGGCCGGCAGAAAGGTCAGCGCGCCGACCAGCACAACGGTGCCGATGAGCAGCACCACGAAAGTGAATCCCTCGGTCTGGAACGTGCCGGCGCTGGCGGGGATGAGCTTCTTACCGGCCAGATTGCCGGCCAGGGCGAGAATCGGGACGATCATCAAAAAGCGACCGATGAGCATCGCGAGGCCGAGCGTCGTGTCCCAATGCGGTTCGTTCGCGGTCAGGCCGGCGAACGCACTGCCGTTGTTGCCCACGGCCGAACTGAAGGCGTAGAGAATTTCGCTGAACCCGTGCGGTCCGGCATTATTGAGCCCGGCCTGTCCCCAGGCGCTGACACTCGCCCACGCGGTGCCGCCGAGAATGGTTGCGGAAAGCACCATCAGCACGAGCATGACCAGCTTCACATCGTAGGCCTCGATTTTTTTGCCGAGATATTCCGGCGTGCGCCCGACCATGAGGCCCGCAATGAACACGGCGAGCACGACAAAGATCAGCATGCCGTAGAGTCCGGCCCCGACGCCGCCAAAGATGACCTCACCCGTCTCGATATTGAAAAGCGGCACAAGTCCGCCCAGCGGCGTGAAGGAGTCGTGCATCGCGTTGACCGCGCCGCAGGAGGCATCGGTCGTGACCGTGGCAAAAAGGGCCGAGTTGAAAATGCCGAAACGGATTTCTTTCCCCTCCATGTTGCCATCGGCGGCAGCGAGACCGAGTTTCTGGTGGATGGGATTGCCGGCGGCTTCCGCGTTCCAGCAGACGAGCACGCCGGCGACAAACATCGCGAACATCGCGCCCCACACCGCCCAGCCATGGCGCTGATTTTTGACCATGCGGCCGAGGTAATACGTGAGCGCGCTCGGAATCGCAAAGATCGAGAGCATCTGGAAAAAATTCGAAAGCGGCGTGGGATTCTCAAACGGATGCGCGGCGTTCGCATTGACGTAGCCGCCGCCGTTCGTGCCGAGCATTTTGATCGCGATCTGGGACGCCATCGGACCCTGTACGATGGTCTGCGTATCGACCGACTGGTCGACCATCACCGGCTTGCCGTCCGCACCATTGACCGGCTGACCCTTGTCGTCGGTTTTCGGGACCTGAATCGTATAAGGCTCGTACGTCTTCGCCGTCGTGTAGGGTTTGAAGTTCTGGATGATGCCCTGCGAGACGAGAAACAGGGCAAAAACCAGACAGACCGGCACGAGCAGGTAGTAAGTCACCCGCACGGTATCCGCCCAGAAATTACCGATCGTCCGGGCGGTCTGACGAGCGATGCCGCGAACGAGCGCGGCGGCGATCGCGATGCCAGCGGCAGCGGACGTGAAGTTGTGGATCGTCAGCGCCACCATCTGCGAAAAATACGACATCGTCGATTCGCCGCCGTAACTCTGCCAGTTGGTGTTGGTCGTGAAACTCGCCGCGGTGTTGAACGCAAGGTGCGGGGAAAGTCCGGCCAAACCCTGCGGGTTGAGCGGCAGGTGATCCTGATAGCGCAAAATGAAATAGGTGAAGAGCAGCCCCACGAGACTGAAGGCGAGCAGCGAAAACGTGTAGCCGATCCAGCCCTGCTCCTTCGTGGGATCGACGCCGCACAAGCGGTAGGTCAGCCGCTCGAACGGTCGCACGAGCGGGTCGAGCCAGGTCTTACCGCGGGTGTCGAGCACCTGCACGAGGTAGAGTCCGAGCGGCTTGGTGATGAGCAGCAGGGCGCCGACATAGAGGGCGAATTGGAACCAGGCGTTGGGATTGTTCATGTCAGAGGGAACCGATTAGAATTTTTCCGGGCAGAGCACGGCCACGACGAGGTAGACGAGGCAGGCGAGGGCGATGAAACCGATGAGGATAATTTCCATGGGAGAAATGGGCAGAGGAGGAATCAGCGCACCAGTTCGCAGAAATGGGCGTAGGCGGCGGCGATGGCGAAGAATGCCAGGGAGAGACCAATAAATAGAAGATCGTTCATGGTGAGAAAGTCCGTTGAGGACACCCCCAGCATACCGTGCAACCGGCCATCCGGCTAATTAAGATGCCCCCGACAGGCATTAAGAAAACATTAAGGGCGGACTCGTCCACCCTGCGTTACGCCCGACCACACCGGGCCAAAGCGCTCACAGCGAGTTGTCGAATTTCAACTGCTCGTCCTTCTGTTTCTTCGCGGGCTGGCCGAAATTGTAGACGAATCCGAGGTAGATGATCCGCGCACTGCGCCGGCGGACGGTTTCTTCGCGCAGGACGGGCGTGTCGATCACCGTGGATTCTTTCAGAGAGTTGAAGAGGTCGGAAACGGTGAGAACCAGCGCCATTTTCTTATGACGGAAATCATGTCGCAGACCGGCGTTGGCCACGAACGAGGGCCGGCGGTAACCCTGCGGAGTCAGCCGGGTGGCGGTGTAGTTCGTGTTGAACTGCAACAGGGTGTTCGCCGGCAAATGCAGGGTCGCGCCGAGTTTGGCCGTCCAGGAGATGTCCGACTTGGTCGGGGTGAAACCCAGGTTGGAGGCGTCGATCGTGTTGAAAAAAGTATTGGAGCTGAAATTGAGCGACAGCAGCTTCCCCACTTCGGTATCCGCCGTGAGTTCCAGTCCGGTGGCGCGGTTGACCGAGAGATTTTCACGCGTGGTCAGCAGCACGCCGCCGCCGATGTCGCGCGTGAAAGTCGTGAACCCGTGATAGGTGTAGCGGTGGTAAACCGTGGATGTGATGCTGGTGTCGCCTTGTCGGAAACTGTAACCGGCCTCGACGGAATGAATCTCCTCCGGCTTCAGGTAGGGGTTACCGGCACGCACGTTGAACGGATCCTGGTATTCGGGAAACGGGTTGAGATCGTCGATCTCGGGCCGATGGATGCGATGACTGTAATTCAACTGAAATTCGTGCCGGTCGGTGGCCTGATAGGCGAGATGCAAGGTGGGATGGACACGGTTATAGCCGTTGGGAATGACCTGGCCGGTATTAACCAGCGTCGAAGTCAGTTTGGTCAGCTCGGGGCGCAGTCCGGCGAGCAAGCCGAATTTTCCGAACGTCTGTCCGTACGTCGCGTAGAAGGCGTCGATGGCGCTGTCCACCATGAAGCGGTTGGATTTTTGCGCGTCTTTCACCCAAAGCCCGCTCGTGGGATCCAACGCCTCGCCATAGAAATCCGCGTCCAGCCGGTCGGTTGTTCGCGTGTAGCCGGCCTCGAGCTTGGCCGTTTCTCCGAGCGGGCGCTTGTATTCGATCATCGTCTCGGAACCGCGCTCCGACGGTCTGATCAGCGTGTTGTCATAGGTTGGCGCGATCGCCGGCAGCCGGTAGATATCGGCATAATGGTTGTTCTCCTCCTCATCGGTGCGGGAAGATTTGAATTCCACATTCAGCTCATGGTCGTCTCCGGGAAAAGTGTGCTGCCAATTGGCCCCCCACTCCAGACTACGTTCGAATTCGGGATCGTAGCGGGTGCGGTCGTACGCGGTCGTCACGAGGCCGGAGCCGTCGCTCAGGATATTGTGATCGGTGGCGTGACGCAGGAAGGTGCGATCATTAAAGCTGCTCGTGAGCCCGACCTTGTCGTGTTCGCCGGCGTTGTATCCGGCCCCAAGACGCGCGATCCGGGTGAGCGGCCGGGAATGCTCGAGCGTGGTCTTGGCCACCGTGCTCGCGATGCCGGTCACGGGATCAACGCTCGTGCGCGTATCGGATGCGCGACGCAACCGGTCATCCTGCCGGACACTGACCGTACCCGACAATTGATAGGGACCGGAATTGTAGCCTGCATTGACGCCGGCGTTGGCGCGGTCCTCGTTCCCATAAGCGGTGTTGAAACTGCCGGAAAAACCGGCGGCGTGCTTTTTCTTGAGCAAGATGTTGATGATGCCGGCCGTGCCGTCGGGTTTGAATTTCGCCGACGGATTGGTGATGATCTCGATCCGGTCGATCGAATCCGCCGGCAGTTGCTGCAACGCTTCGGCACGGCTCTTGCCCATGAGCGTCGAGGTCCGGCCATCGATGAGAATCAGGACATTTTCCGAACCGCGCAGGCTGACGTTGCCATCGATGTCGACCTGGACCGAGGGCAGATTCTGCAACAGATCGCTCGCGGAGCCGGTGGTGCTCTGGATCTCCTTGCCGACATTGTAGGTTTTGCGGTCGATGGTGTTCAGGAAAGCCTGCTGTTTCTCCTTCACCTGGAAATCTTCCAACCTCACGGCCGGACCGGCCACGGTCAGCCCGCTGAAATCCTGCCGCGGATGCTGTGCGTCCACCGTAAACGGAGCCGTGACCTGGGCGTCTGCGCCGGTCAAATGGTAGACGAGCGTGTATTCACCCGCCGGCACCGCCGTGAAAGCAAACCGCCCCGTCTTGTCGGAGAGGGTGCTCTGCACCGCCGCGCCGTCCGCCCGCTTGAGCGTCACGGACACCAACTCCACCGGAGCATTCACCCCCGGGTCGGTCATCGTGCCCGTGACCTCGCCCCCGACCTGGGCGGTCGTCCGTTCGATTTGCCGGGTGGCAGGGGGGGCCGAAGATTTTTCCGCAACCTCGGCGCGAGCCAGCGCCACCAGTGCGCTGCAACAGAATAGATAGCGGGAAAATGTATTCGGCATTCCGTGAGATCCTAACCCAAGAGTGATTACGGGAAGATGACAACCGGACGCCGCGAATTATTTTTCCGCCACCCCGAGCATGAAGGCCAGCCGGCCATTTTCCAGCCGCGCCGTCAACTCCCAGCCCATCGCCACGGCGAAAGCGCGGGCGAGGTTCAGCCCAAGGCCGACATGCTCGCGCCCGGTACGCGCCGCCTCTTTTCGCCAGAAACGGTCGAAAATCCTCGCCATGTCCTCCGGCGCGAAATCGGCCGCCACCGAGTTGGCCACGCGTAATTTTCCCTCGGCGCTGCCGGTGACGGCAATTTCCCCGCCCGTCGGTGTGTAGTCCACGGCATTGTCGAAAAGGTTGGCCAGAATCGAACGAAGCAAAACCGGATCGGCCATCGGCGTGGCCGGTGCAACCGTCAGATCGACCCGCAGCCCGCGCTCCGCCGCCCGCTTGGCAAACGGCCGCCATACGCCCGCCACCAAAGGCGCAAGCTCCACCGGTGCGCATTGCGCCGCGAGCCGGCTGCGTTCGCCACGCGCCAGCGTGAGCAGCCGCGTGACCAGCGCTTCCATCTGCAGCGCGATCACGAGCGTGTCGCGGTCCGTCTCGGGGTCGCGCGCCTCGGGCCACTTTAGCGCGCACTCCGCCAGACTGCGCAGCTCGGCCAGCGGGGTGCGCAATTCGTGCGCGAGATCCGCACTGTAGCGCCGCTCGCGTTCAAAGGAAGCCTCCAGCCGGGCCAGCAGGTCGTTCAACCGCCCGGCAATGATCTGGAGTTCGACCGGCAGGTCCGCCGCCGGAAAGCGCGCCGCCAGCGAACCGGCATCAATCGTCGCCGCCTGCGCCCCGAGCCGCTCCAGCGGGGCCAGCCCGCGTCGCAAGACGCGCGGCACCACAAAAAAAACCGCGCCAAGCAGCAGCCCGCCGCAACCGGCCACGGCGGCCAGCAACCAGCCCAGCGTCTCGTCGAGCTCATCGCGGTCGACGGCCACCACCAGTTCCGCCATCACCGTCGCCGACTCGGGGCGGTCGTCGGCGGGCTTCGGTTTGAACAGAAAACCGACCGCGCGACCGGGCCGCCCGTTCGGCAATTTAAAATCCCAATAGGCGGCTTTTTCCGCGGCGCCTCCCGGTGGCCGGGGAAGCGCGTTCTCCTTCAGCGAGAGTGAACGCGCCACCACCGTACCGTTCGTGCCGCGCAGTTCAAAATAGTTGCGCGCCTTGCCGGCGGAGAATCCCCGCATGATCTTTTCGGAGAAGTCCACTTCCACCTGGCCGTTCTGCTGCTCGGCCAAGGCAGTGACACCGAGCGCCCGGGCTTCGAGCGCCACGTCGAACGACCTCGTGAGCTTTTGATACATCACCAGGTAGAGCCCGAGCAACGACACCCCGAACAGAACGGCGAGCACGGCCGACAATTCACGCGTCAACTGGCGGCGCAGCGATTTCACGGCGTAGCCTCCAGCACATAACCGAGGCCGCGCCGCGTGTGGATGAGCGGCGCGGCCGAATCGCTCACCGCGATTTTTTTGCGCAGGCTGCACACGGCGGAATCAACCACGTTGCTCATCGGATCGATCTGTCCGTCGTAGATGTGCGCCTCGATGTCGGTGCGGGAGACGACTTCGCCGCGACGGCGCGCGAGATATTCGAGCAATTGCAGTTCGCGGGCGGTCAGGCCGACCGGCCGGCCCGCCCGCGTCACGGTGCGAGCCGAGGCGTCGATCTCCAGATCGGCGATCACCACCCGCGGCTGTTTTGCGCCGTAAGCGCGGCGGCACAGCGCCTGCACCCGGGCCAGCAATTCGTCGAGCGCAAAGGGTTTCACCAGATAATCATCCGCCCCGGCCTGCAGGCCCGTGACCCGGTCCGCCACGGTGTCGCGCGCGGTCAAAAGCAAAATATGCACCTTGCGGCCACGCGACCGCAAGGTGCGCAGCACGTCCAGACCATCGCGTTTCGGCAGCATGATATCCAGCACGATGGCGTCATACTCGTGCGATTCCGCCAGCCAGAGACCTTCCTCTCCGTCAGCCGCCGTATCCACCGCATAGCCGGAACGGCGGAGTGCCGTGGCGATGTTGCGCAGGAGGCGCGGAGAATCTTCAACAAGGAGAATGCGCATGACGGACGGTGCGGACGGGGAACCGAAGATGCCAAGGTAACAGGGAGAACATTATGTCAACATGACCGGAGGTATGGCGCGCCGCTTAACCGGCCGCGGATCTGACGGAAGTTCCACGCAACTCCGCCAGAAGATCGAGAAAGCCCACGGGCCTTCCCCTCCTCACCGGGATGGCGCTGTCTTCATCTGCTTGGTCTGGCGTTCTTTCAGTCACAAGCAGGCTTTAGAAACAGCTTTGCTCCCGCTCGGCAATAACCGTGTTGCCCGAAGATTCCGCCGGCCCCGGCAGGTCGCGCCACGCGACCGCCTCACGTCCAGACCATCCGCGTATGAGCAACTTTTCCCCAATCCGAGAGCCTCCGCCGTTGACACTCCCCCACCCGTCCATTCCGATGTCCCCTCTTATTTTTATCAACCATGGCTAAAAAAACCTCCCCCAAGAAGCCCGCCAAAAAGGCGGCCGCTCACAAGAAAACGTCCGCTCCCGCGGCCAAGTCGCTCAAATACGTTTACACGTGGGGCGCAGCTAAAGCCGATGGCAACGGCTCAATGAAGAATCTCCTCGGCGGCAAGGGCGCCAACCTCGCCGAGATGACCCGCATCGGCCTGCCTGTGCCTCCCGGCTTCACGATCACGACGGAGGTTTGCACCTATTTCTACGCCAACAAGCGCACCTATCCCGCCTCCCTCCAAGCCCAGATGGATGCCGGCGTGAAAAACATGGAGAAGATCATGGGCTACAAGTTCGGTGATGCCACGGGCTTTCCCCTCCTTGTCGCCGTCCGCTCGGGCGCCCGCGACTCGATGCCCGGCATGATGGACACCATTCTCAATCTCGGCCTCAACGACCAGACCGTCCTCTCCCTCGCCGCCGCCACCAAGAACGAGCGTTTCGCCTGGGATTGCTACCGCCGCTTCATCCAGATGTACGGCGACGTCGTGCTCGGCGTGCAGAAGAAAGAAGGCGAGGATCATGAGCCGTTCGAGACCGTCATCGAAGGCTACAAACACGAAACTTACCACGGCAACATCGAGGATTCCAAGCTCACCGCCACCGACCAGCAGGAACTCGTGAAACGCTTCAAGGCCCTCGTTCTCGAGCGCACCGGCAAAGGCTTCCCAAACGACCCGTGGGAACAGCTCCGCGGCGCCGCCGGCGCCGTTTTCGGCAGTTGGATGAATGACCGCGCGATCGTCTATCGCCGCAAATACAACATTCCCTCCGAGTGGGGCACCGCCGTCAACGTCCAGGCCATGGTCTACGGCAACACCGGCGAGACCTCCGGCTCCGGCGTCGCGTTCACCCGCAACCCCGCCAACGGCCAGAACGAATTTTACGGCGAGTTCCTGATCAACGCCCAGGGCGAAGACGTCGTCGCCGGCGTCCGCACCCCCGAGCCCGTCGCCGATTTGAAGGCGCAGATGCCACAGTCGTTTGCCGAGCTCATGAAAGTCCGCGCCATCCTCGAAAAACATTTCAAGGATGTGCAGGACATCGAATTCACGATCCAGGAAGGCAAGCTGTTCATGCTGCAAACGCGCAATGGCAAACGCACCGCCATGGCCGCGCTGAAGTTTTCCATCGATATGGTGAAGGAGAAGCTCATCGACTGGCAGACCGCCATCCTCCGCAATCCCGCCGACCAGCTCGAGCAGCTCCTCGCTCCTGTGTTCGATCTCGGCGAGGTCAAGAAGGCCACCGTCATCGCCAATGGTCTTCCCGCCGGCCCCGGCGCCGCCACCGGCAAGATCTACTTCAACGCCGATCGCGCCGTCATCGCCGCCGAGAAGGGCGAGAAAGTTCTCCTCGTCCGCATCGAGACTTCCCCGGAAGATCTGCGCGGCATGATCGCCGCCGAAGGCATTCTCACCGCCCGCGGCGGGGTGTCCTCCCACGCCGCCCTCGTGGCCCGCCAGATGGGCAAGGTTTGCGTCTGCGGCGCCTCCGCCCTCCACATCGATTACGAGAAGCTTACGCTCACCATCGGCAGCCAGTCGTTCAAAGAGGGTGATTTTCTCTCCATCGACGGCACGATCGGCACGGTTTACGCCGGCCAGATCAAAACCGCTCCGTCCGAGATCATCGCCGGCCTGCTCCACGGCGACAAGGCCGCCATGGCCACGGAAAAATTCAAGAGCTACGTCCAGCTCATGAAATGGTGCGCGCAAGCCACCAAGCTCCAGGTCCGCACCAACGCCGACACTCCCGAGCAAACCGCCCAGGCCATCGCGTTCGGCGCCGTCGGCATCGGCCTCACCCGCACCGAACACATGTTCTTCGAAGGCGACCGCATCGACGCCATGCGCGAGATGATCCTCGCCGACTCGTTGGCCGCCCGCCAAGCCGCCCTCGCCAAACTCCTCCCCTACCAGCGCGATGACTTCTTCGGAATCTTCAAGGCGCTGAAGGGCTTCCCCGCCACCATCCGCTTCCTCGACCCGCCCCTGCACGAGTTCCTCCCGAACTCGAAGGAAGCGCAGATGGATCTCGCCCGGAAACTCAACGTTCCCGTCGAGAAGATCGTCAACCGCGTCCACGAGCTGCACGAGTTCAACCCGATGCTCGGCTTCCGCGGCTGCCGTCTCGGCATCAAGTATCCCGAGATCACCGCCATGCAGGCCCGCGCCGTGTTCGAGGCCGCCGCTGATGCGAACAAGGCCGGCTTCAAGGCCAAGCCCGAAATCATGATCCCGCTCGTCGGCTTCAAGAAGGAGCTCGACCTCCAGACCGCGCTCGTGCACGAGGTCGCCAAGGCTGTCATGGCCGAGAAGAAGACCAAGATCGCCTACTCCGTCGGCACGATGATCGAGATCCCTCGTGGCGCCCTCACCGCCGACGAGATTGCAAACACCGCCGAGTTCTTCAGTTTCGGCACGAACGATCTCACGCAGACCTGCCTCGGCATGTCGCGCGACGATTCCGGTTCCTTCCTCGGCGCTTACCAGGAGTCCGAGATCATGAAGAAGAACCCGTTCGCCTCCATCGATCAGACCGGCGTGGGCCAGCTCATGCAGATCGCGATCGAGAAAGGCCGGAAGACCCGCCCCGACATCAAGCTCGGCATCTGCGGCGAACACGGCGGCGATCCCGACTCCGTCAAGTTCTGCCATAAGCTCGGCCTCAGCTACGTCTCGTGCTCGCCTTACCGCGTGCCGGTCGCCCGCCTGGCAGCCGCGCAAGCCGCAGTGACCGAAGCCAAAGCCGCGAAGAAGTAATCGATCATTTTCTCCCTCCTTCTCGTTCTCTCGAACCCGCCTTCATCGGCGGGTTCTTTTTTCCCCGACGGAGAGGTTCAAAGCTGATGGGCAAGCCGGATTTTGTTTTCCCGAAACTTAAGCTAGCAGTTTTTGTAGACGGTTGCTTCTGGCACGGTTGCCCTAAACATGGGAGAACTCCCAAAACCCGCACCTCTTTCTGGTTCGCGAAGATTACTGGCAACAAAGCCCGGGATAAACGTGTCAACCACCTTCTCCGCGCAAAGGGATGGAAAGTGTTCCGCGTGTGGGAACATGAGTTGAAACGGAAGTATGAGTCGAACCTCGTTCGGCGACTGGATCGCTTCATCAAAGTATAATTTTGGCGAGGGAGGTTCCTTATGGTCAGTCTCGCGGCCACTCAAACCACTATCCCCGACTCTTTCAAGCCCAGGGCCGCAAGGCCGGGGGCTATTTTCGGACGCAAGGCGGCCAGTTACGCCGTCGGAAACGGATTCCGTTCCGCGAACTGGGCCTGATGCCAGTACGGGTAGATCCGCGGCTTCGCGCTTGCCACCTCAAGCCGGGCGACCTGCGCTGGCGTGAGGTTCCAGCCGGTCGCACCCAGATTCTGCCGCAGTTGTGCTTCATCGCGCGCTCCGATGATCACCGTCGCCACGCTTGGCCGTTGCAATACCCAGTTGATGGCGATCTGTGCCACCGTTTTGCCGGTTTCAGCCGCCACTGCATCGAGGGCATCAACGATCCGGTAAACCTGTTCCTCCTCGGCCGGCGGCGCGATCCTTGCGGTGGTCGGATCCTTGAGCCGGCTTACTTCGGGCGCCGCCTGCCCGCGTCGGATTTTTCCGCCGAGCCGGCCCATGCCCAACGGACTCCAAACCACCGTGCCGACGCCTTGGTCGAGCGCGAGCGGCATCAGCTCCCATTCGAATTCGCGACCGAGCAGCGAGTAATAGGCCTGATGGGCCACATAACGCGCCCAGCCGTGGCGCTCGGAAACCGCCAGCGATTTCATCAGGTGCCAGCCGGAAAAATTCGAGCAACCGATGTGGCGGACTTTGCCTGCCCGCACGAAATCGTTCAGCGTGCCCACCGCTTCCTCCACCGGCGTCAGCGCGTCGAAACCATGCAACTGATAGAGATCAATGCAGTCCGTACCCAGCCGTCGCAAACTGCCCTCGATCTGTTTGGTCAGATGCTTGCGCGACGAGCCCACGTCGTCCGGCGCATGGCTGAACCGGAACGTGCCCTTGGTTGAGATGATCACCCGGTCACGCCGGCCCCTGATGGCCTGACCGAGAATTTCCTCCGCCTGCCCGGCCGAATAAATATCGGCCGAGTCGAACATCGTCACGCCCGCCTCGAGACAAAGATCCACCATACGCGTAGCCTCTTTCACAAGACTTCCGCCCCACTCCTTGAACACCGGCGCGTCGCCGAAAGTAGCCGTGCCAAAGGTGAGCACCGGGACTTTAAAATCAGAACCGCCGAGTTTTCGATATTCCATCGGAGAAGTGGGGTGAGAAAATTGGCCTGAGCCGGAATGGGGCACTCATCTTAGGCAACCCAAGAAAATACACAAACGGCACATCGAGCGCTCTGCCGGAAACTGGTTCTCACCGCCCATCCGGGCCGCCATCGGCTCGATGGATTTTGCGCCCTCCTTCTTGCCGCAACCCCTGCAAATATTTGCCACACCAGTGGCGGCGTTCGCTGCGTCCGAACTCAGCCCCGAACTCCCCGACGTAATCCTGCAATTGCTGCCGGACCTTTCCGATCTGTTTGGCCGTCATCATGCCGGTGCATCAGGCTGCTTTCGGCCCTCAGCTCAATCCTTTACTTAACGGAGCAGTGCCGTTCACTATTCTGCGATGCTATGCGGAACTTCAATCAGTCCTTAACTGGACAGCGGTGTGCCGGGGTTAAGGTTGGATTTGATCATTGTAATGGCGGCTTGATCCATTGCGGTGGTTCCCGCCGAACAACCGGAGAGCTGCAAGAACCGTCGCGACGCCTGACAAGATTAGCAGCATTGCCGGGTGTCCGGACGTCTCGCCGAGAGCGCCGCAAATTTCCGGACCGCCGAGCCCGAGCGCGGCCCCGATGCCCGCGTAGGCGAGCACGCACAGGACGCATTTGGGCGTGAGCGTGAGCAACGCGGCTGGGATCAACCAGCCACTTGCCCGGGCGAGGCGTGCGCGGAGGCTCTCAGGCGTTAGCGGTTGCATGTTCGTAGCGGTCGTGGTGGCGGACCCAGCTCATCGTGGCTTCGGGATCTTCGTCGCGGCCTCTGGGCACGAGGTCGAGAAGATAGTAGGTGCCCATGACCACTTCCACGCCGCGACCATAGGTGGAGTAGGTGAGGTACACGTTGCCGGAGTCGTCGCGGGCAAAGACACTGATGCCCGGCGCCTCGGTCTGCGGAAAGTCCATCTTGGTGTAGTTGTAGTCCACCTGGCCGCGGTCGATTTCCTTTTGGGTGAAGGACACGTGGAAATCGCGGTTGAAGTCGGTGCCATGCGACGAGACCCAGTTGACCGCCCAGCCCATTCGTGCCTTGAACGGCAATATTTCCGCCAGCGGGGCGTGGGAGATGGCGGCGAAGGAGACGTCGCGGGCATTCAGGTGCGGCACAGTCGGGTTGAAATGATCCATCATGTAGGAGCAGCTCTTGCAGCCTTCCTCCCAGCCGGGTCCGAGCATGAAGTGTTGGACCATCAGTTGGCTGCGGCCCTCGAAGAGGTCGGCCAGGGTCTTGCGGCCTGCGGGCGAGTCGAACATATAGGATTTGCCGATCTTAACCCATGGGAGTTCGCGGCGGCGTTTGGCGAGCTGGTCGCCCTGCTTGGTGAATGCTTTCTCTTGGCGGAGTAGCTCGCGCCGGGCGGCGAGCCATTGTTCGGGACTGACGGTCTTGGGTTGGGTGGTGGGCGTGGATTTCATGATGGGGTTGGATTGAACAATAACGATGGAGGGACTGGTTCAGACAGGCTTGACGGATGGGCAAGGCGGTGGCCTTGGTTCCGTGTGACGGGGAACGGTCAGGGTGGCTCAGGGAGCTGTCCTGCCGGAAATTTTCGAATGGGTTAACTCTTCGGCGCGGCGGCGCGAAGTTTTTGGTATTCGGCTTTGAGCGTCGCGTGCATCGGCCAGAACGGCGGACGCGGCGCACCTTCTAGCAACGCGATGAGTTGCGCAAGATGCGTGTGCCAGCCGCTCGCGTAGCCGTGGAGGAATGGCAGATCGGCGCCGCGGGCGCGGTGCGTGAGCACGAGCTGCACATTTTTTCCCTGCTCCGTGAGCTCAAACGTCACCTCGGAATCCTCGTCAAACGTGTAGCTCAGCACGCGCGGCGGCTCCCAGCGCAGCACGGTGGCGGCCATCTTGAAGCCGGGATCCTGGACGTGCTTGTGATCCTCGGGCGGTGTCTCGTCGGGCGCGATGTTCTTGTGGTGAAAGAACAGCTCAATCTTGCCGCCCTTCTTTGGTTCCATCGGGCCGCCGGCAAACCAGCGTGAGCGTTTTTCATCGTCCACGAGGTATTCCCAAACGCGTTCGATCGGCCCGGGCAACGTGCGCACGAGGCGCACTTCGGCGGGGCTGGTAAACTTTCCGGTTTGTTCGTTGATTTTCATGAGGAAGGTTTCTTGGTCGGTTTGTTGCGTGCGTCATCCGCCCGGAGCTCGCGCTCAAGGGCATCGAGGTTCCGCGACCAGAAGCTGCGCGTCTTTTCCAGCCAATGGCCGAGTTCGTCCAGCCCGTCGGGATTAAGCACCTGCACGCGCGATTGACCCTCGGTCCGCACGGTCACGAGGCCGGCCTCGCGGAGCACTTTCAGGTGTTGGGAGATGGCGGGGGCGCTCATGTCGAACTCGGCCACGAGTTCGCCGGCGGTGCGCTCGCGGTGGGCGAGCAGCTCCACAATGCGGCGGCGGGTCGGGTCGGCGATGGCGGCGAGGCTTTGCATGCCGACTATGATTAAGTATAATCTTAATTAAGCAAGAACTAAATAATGATTGTCCAAAAAACTGAGCGCCCTTTTTGCTCATATCGGTGGTCGTTTGAACGGCCGTAAACACGGCATCGCCTGATCGCACCGCCGTTTTTGGTACGAGACGGAGATGAAATATATCTATGCCAGGCTCCATGCTCCTCCCTTGGTCAAGTCGAGCTCAGGCTTCCGCTACGAACTGCATCCGATGCAAATCCGGTGGCGCGGAAATAACTGAATCGGCCTATGGTGAGCCGGTAGGACAAGTGTGACAACGCTGTGCTTGCGCGAGCGGGGCTGCTTTCTAAGCTTCGCCTTAAACCCTTCGTGCCTATGGCTACCAAAGATCCCCGGGTGGATTCCTACATCGCAGAGGCGGGCGAATTCGCCCGGCCGATTTTGCGGCACCTTCGGAAGATAATTCACGAGGGATGTCCGGCCGCGGTGGAAACCATCAAGTGGGGCTGTCCCTTTTTTGATTATCACGGGTTGCTCTGCGGATTCGCCTCCTTCAAGGCGCATTGCTCGATGTTCTTCTGGCGCGATATCGACGTGAGCCGCTGGCTTCCAAAAAACAACACGGCGGGTGCCGGCATGGGACAATTCGGGAAGCTCACGTCGATGGCGGACCTGCCCAAAGATTCCGTCCTGCTCACCTGCGTCCGGGCGGCAGTGGAGCAAAGGAATTCGCCGGCGTCCAAACCCAAGCGCGCGAGGAAGCCGGGCAAGGAATTGCCGGTGCCGGCCGATTTGAAAAAGGCGCTCGCGGCGAAGGCAAAGGCGGCGGCGACGTTCAAGAATTTCGCGCCGAGTCACCGCCGAGCGTACATTGACTGGATCACGGACGCCAAGCAGCCCGCAACGCGGGAGAAGCGTCTCCAGACAACGATCGAATGGCTGACGGCAGGAAAACCGCAAAACTGGAAATACCTCGGGCAACGCGGGGGAAAGTAGCGGAGCACGAGTGGATTCCTGTGGCACCCACGGAATCGCCGGTTGACTGCGGGCGAAGTGGAAGCTGGGCTTTCGTTGCGTGAAAAATCCCTTTGATTCCCGGGCGCGGTTGCACGAGCCGCCAATCGCAGCCCGTTCTCCAAATTCGGCCTGTGGTTCGATCCCGACCGACAATCAGCGCGGCCAGACGATCTGATCGGCCGTTCCCACCATGTTTTTTGAGAACCAATACCGCGACAACCAACCGCTCGGAAACTTTCGCGGTCTGCCCATTTATCTCACAACGATCATCGTGGCGGTCTTCGTGGTCGGGTTGGTCTTCTCCGCTCTCGCCGGGGTTTCCGCTTCGCTCGGGTTATTTGCCTTCGAGCCAAGCAAGGTTTGGCAACACGGGCAGGTCTGGCGTCTGATCAGCTATCTCGCGGTGGATCAGGTAAATTTCTTCACGATTTTCAACCTGCTGTTCCTTTATTCTTTTGGCCGCAATTGCGAACAGGAGATGGGCCGCGGCCGCTATCTCGTTTTTTTCGGACTGCTTGTTCTCTCGCCGGTGTTGGTCGCGACGCTGCTTTGGCTCTCCGGTTTCGGCGGCGTGGTCTTTGGATCAACCCACCTCTCCATCGGCCTCGTGATCGCCTTTGCCACGATCTACCCCAATGTCGAATGGTGGGGCTCGATTCCAATGAAGTTTGTGGCGATCGGATGCATGTTTCTCGCCGCTGTGGGACACTTGAGTAACCGCGACCAGGTCGGTCTTGGGAGCACCTTGGCGACGTGTGCCGTCTCTTTCGGCTATATTCGGGCGATGAGGTCGGGATTTTTTTCCGGGCTGTCATGGACGGCGCTATTCCGCCGCAAGCCGAAATTCCGCGTGCTCCCGCCGCTCGATCAACAGGAGACTGCCGGGCGCGACAATGGCACCCCGGGCGACATGGATGCTTTGCTCGACAAAATCGCAAAGTCCGGCCTGCACAGCCTCACCGCCAAGGAGAGGGCGCGACTAGAGGCAGCGCGCGAAGAGATGCTAAAGAAGAGCCGGCGGTAGAAGCAACTCGCGTCCCTCCCGCCACAGCCTGCCGGACTTAGAAAATAAAGGCCTGCTGCCATCGATTATTCGCGAGGAAAAATTCACGCGGGGTCGAATTTCATCCATTAACACCTTCTGACGCCTAAGCTTTATATTTGGCATTCCTGCCGGAGGGGCTTTGCGCCCCGATTCGAACGTAATGCCGCTCGCGTATCGGGGCATAAAGCCCCTCCTACAGCTTCGAGCCTTTTATCGCGGCCAAAACCATTGCGCCGATCGCCTCCGCCTTCGTCAGCCCGGGAATGTGCTTCGCGAATTGCACCGTGAAACTCGGCTGCCGCCTCAGCCCGGTCATGATTTCTCTTTCGAGTTCGTACATTTTCTCCGGCGCCACCTGACCCTGCTGCTGGAGCTGCTCGAGCTGATGACGCAGCTTGCGCACGAGAAACGATTCACCCGCCTGCGGTCCCGCCGGATTCGTCCCGGCGGCACCGATCAGATTCAACCGGTAATATTGATTCTCACCCGACGACATGGATTTTTGGTGGCTCACGCTCTGCACCTCGGAGCGCGCCACGCGCGTGACCTTCGTGCCCCACGGACGCCGCTTGGTCACCTCGACGCCCTCCCCATCGATCTTCAGCTCGAAACCATCGCACCAGACATCAAGCGTGAACAGGCTGAGAATGAGCCCAAAGAAAATCGTGACGATCCAAACCATGGGATGGATGCCGCGTCCCCAATACCACCCGAGCAAACCCAGCAGGCCGAGTGTCAGCACCGCCGTCGTGATTCTCGTGCCGGGCAGATGGCTGGCGCTGAAATAAAACGTATTGCCCTCGTGGCGCACGCCACAGCGCCGCAGGGCTGCCGCGTCCAGGTCTTCGTCGCTGTACACTTCGAGCAGCGGATGCCCCGCCTCCGGTGGCGGCGCGGTTTCGCCCGTGGCAAAAACCGGCACGACGAACGCAGTCGAAAAATCCACGCCGGGGACCTCCGCGCTGGCGGACAAGCGCCACAGCACCTCGTTGTTGCGGTCGCTGTCGTCGCTGCCGCCACATTCCGGCGGGATGTAGAATAGCACCGGAATCTGCGTGCCGCCCAGGCCGGTCACCCATTTGTCGCGCGCGATCCGCACCTCGTGTTCCCACAGCACATTTTCCGTCGTGCTGCTGCTCTTGCCTGACCCACGGATCTCACGCCGGATGCATTTCAGCGACAGCCGCGCATCCGCCTCGGGCAGCACGCGGGCCGGCACCTCGATCACGCCACCGAGATAGCCGCCGATCGCCCCCGGCATCGTCGAGGGCACGAAACGAACGCGCCCGAATTTTCGCCAACGCACCGTCTGATAAATCGCGCTCGCCAGCAGGCCGAGACCGACCAGCGGGAAAAGAAAAACAAAGTAGGCGCCTTTCTTCGGATGGGGGTCATGCAGGACGACCCAGGCCCCGGGCAGGCTGATCGCGTTCCAGAAAACCCCAAACACCCACATAGCCGCGGCGCTGCCCCCGGTCTTCGCCTCGATCACCGGCTGCAGCCATTCTTTTTTCCACTTCCACGGTTGTCCGGGAAACTGGGCCCGGCGCTCCGCCTCTTCCCTGCCTTCGCGCACCAGCCGTTTGACGAACTTCAGGTAGGCTCCCGCGCCCAGCACCAACGCCGCACCGAAAACTCCCGGTATCATCGAGTTTTTTGTCCAGATGTTATCCGCCTGCGCGTAATTCTTGACGGCAATCGCCAGCAAGCCCAGTCCGGCCGCCAGCAAAAAAACAAACAGGACATAGCCGCAACCCATCTTCGGTTGGACCTTGGTCACGCTCACCTTCACGGTCGTCTGCATGCCCGGACTAAGCCAGCTTCCGCGCCTGTCGTCGAAGAATTTCTGATTCCAACTTCCGGCTATGATTCCGATCCATTTCTCCGCGGATCTCGCGAATGAACACGGATAGTCCTGAAACCGAACCATCTCCAATGCCTTTCATCCGTGCCGATCCGTGTAATCCGCGGTAAAATTCCGGCTGCGTTAAATTAGCGTCTATTAGCGTCCATTAGCGGTTAACACCGCCTTGTTCTGAGGGCTTGCCCTTTTGCGCCTCTTTGCGGCCACGCTTCTTCCATCAATCAATTCCTTTGTTTCACAGAGTAATACAGGCGGCAGCACAGAGTCCACAGAGAGGACCTTGATTCACCAGCAACTTGTACACTCCTTCCGCCTCTGTGTCGGCTCTCTGTGTCCTCTGTGACAAATCTTGGTTTGTTTTCATCCATGTGCGGGCTTGCCCTGAGCCGGCCGGTCCGCCTCCCTCAATTTCTCTTTCATGGCCGATTTCGTCCTCCACCCTCCCGATAGCCACGCACACTCGGTGCCGCCGATCGACTTCAGGTCCCTGCTCAACGACGAGCAGTTCGCCGCGGTCACCGCGCCTCCCGGGCCGCTGCTCGTGCTGGCCGGCGCGGGCTCGGGCAAGACCCGCACGCTCACTTACCGCGTGGCCTACCTCCTCTCCCAGGGCGTGCGCCCGGGCGAAATCCTCCTCCTCACCTTCACCAACAAGGCCGCCAAGGAAATGCTCCACCGCGTGCAGGACCTCACGGGCATCGAGCCGGCCCGCTTCTGGGGCGGCACTTTCCACTCCCTCGGCAACCGCGCCCTGCGCATGTACGGCGACGCCATCCAGCTCCCGAAGAACTTCACCATCCTCGACGCCGACGAATCCGAAACCCTCCTCAAGCAGTCCGTCGAGGCCTCCGACAAACTCTTCTTCAAGGACAAGACCAACCCCCGCCCCGGCCCGCTCTTCAGCGTGCTCTCCCTCGCCCGCAACACCCAGCTTTCCCTCGCCGACACCGTGGCGAAAAACTTCCCGCAATACTCCGACATCGTCCACGTCTTTCCGAAGTTCGCCGAGGCCTACGCCAAGGCCAAGCGCGAGCAGTCGGTCGTGGACTACGACGATCTTCTCGAACTCTGGCTCAAGCTCCTCACCGACGCCCCCGAGGTCGCCAGGTATTTCGCCAGCCGTTTCCGCCACGTCCTCGTTGACGAGTATCAGGACACCAACACCATCCAGGCGCAGATCGTCGACCGGCTCGCCGGCCACCATTGCGTGATGGCCGTGGGCGACGACGCCCAGTGCATCTACTCGTGGCGCGGCGCCGACTTTGAGAACATCATGTCGTTCCCCGAGCGGCACGCCGGCACCGTCATCCACCGCATCGAGACCAACTACCGCTCCACGCCCGAGATCCTCAATTTCGCCAACGGCGTCCTCAACGCCCAGCCCAAGGGCCGCCACTTCGACAAGGAACTCCGCGCCCACCGCGCCCACGGCCAGAAGCCCTTCATCGTCTCCACCATGGACGACCGCGAGCAGGCCGAGTTCATCCTCAAGCGCATCCACTCCCTCATCAACGACGACGGCGTCTCCGCCAACGAGATCGCCATTCTCTACCGCTCGCACTTCCTCGCCCTCGAGGTGCAGCTCGCGCTCTCCCGCGCAGGCATTCCGTACCAGATCACCAGCGGCGTGAAGTTTTTCGAGCGCCAGCACGTCCGCGATCTCATCGCCCTCCTCCGATTCGTCTACAACCCCGCCGACGCCCAGGCCTGGCAACGCATCGCCGTCCTCCTTCCTAAGATCGGCGAGAAGGGCGCGCAGAAAATCCACGCCACCGCCCTCGAGCACGCGCGGTTCATGCAGAAGAATTTCATCGACGCCCTCGCCACCGACGACGTGAAGAGCAAGGTCGCGAAGGACGCCAAGGAAGACTGGGGCAACTTCTGCGCCTCGCTCCGCCAGGTCGCCGACGCCATGAGCACGCAGAAACCCAGCGACACCGTCACCGTCGCCATCGAGGGCTGGTACGGCGACTACCTGAAAGGCGCGTACGCCGACTACATCGACCGCCTCGAGGAGTTGAAGGCCCTCATCGGTTTCGCCAGCCGCTTTGAAGAGATGCAGGATCTTCTCGCGCAGATCGTGCTCCTCAACGGCGAGACCAGCGACAAGCAGGTCGATCCCAACGAGGAAGCCATCAAGCTCACCACCGTCCACCAAGCCAAAGGCCTCGAGTACGACGTCGTATTCCTCATCGGTGCCGCCGATGGCCAGTTCCCCGGCCGCCGCGCCATCGAAAGTGGTGACGTCGAGGAAGAGCGCCGCCTCTTCTACGTCGCGGTGACGCGGGCCAAGAACGAACTCTACATCAGCTATCCGAAAGTAGCGTCCCGCGCCGGCCCCGGCGGCATGATGCTGAATCCGTCACGGTTCTTGGATGAACTTCCTGAAGACCTATACGAAGAGTTACGGATCAAGCGTTCCTATGGTTGGTAGCGCCAGATCTCGCCCGACGGCTTCAACGGTGAGTGAAGCATCAACCAGCTCTATTCCGTAAGATATTCCGACGACATTGTTAGTTTTCATTACAAATCATTCCATCTTTCGATATAGTAAAAGCATGCCATCAATCTCTTTTTGTTATAAACCTTTAACAGTAAATGCGGCCTCTTTTTCGCCAGATTCTCTGGCACTATTTTTGCATTATCGGGCCGCAATGAAAACTCTACCCACTTTTTTGATGTTCACGGCGATCAGCTTGGTCTTCGCCGTGAGTTCGGCCAGTGCTAATACTTTCGCCTATTCGTATAGTTTTGAAAAGGGACTCATCGTTTCCGGAACATTTGACGGCACAGCAAATGGAAATCTCATCAATGACATCTCCAACGTCTCGGTAGTTTTCAATGGAGAAGCGCTCAATGGCACCATATCCATACAAAGTATGGTGACTCCTGGCCAGTGGGTATTCCAAGACGGTGGCGCATATATCTCCTTCGATGGAACCCAGAACAATTTCCAATTTAATTTCTACGGTAATTATACAAGTGGAGATGCGGGATACTATGGTTATGTGGCATCGTTTTGGGGGGGGCAGGAACCGGGTACTCAACCTGTTATTTCGGCATTTCTAGTCGATAAGACGACCATCACCTTTTCAGGTGCTACGGATGGACCTCTCAACAAAAGTTGGCTAATAACCGATCTTTCCACGCCTAGCGTTCCTGATAGTGGAATGACAGGCGGTATGTTGCTGTTTTCTATATTTGGGCTGATCGGCTTTACCGGACTAAAACGAAAGTTCACTAAAGTGACGTGAGGCCAATCCGGAGCCGAGCAATCGGACGGGGTCAGCAACGGTCTTTCAGGCGAGCTTAAATTGTGGATTTTTTAGGAGGTGGTTGAGGAGGACGATGAGTTTGCGCATGACGGCGGTGAGTGCGAGTTTCTTGGGCTTACCAGCTTTGACCAGCCGGTCGTAGAAGACTTTCAAAAGCCAATCTAAGGTAAGCGTCGCTCCGGGTGCCCCGGACTTTCCGTCGGAGTTGGCACGTGGGTGCGGACCGAATTGGTGACCAACCCGATTCGTAGTGCTCGTATGTAGGAGAACTACGAATCAGATGATCGCTTCCA
>Ga0265318_10000121_pt1 | contig 72340 bp, 57 predicted proteins | sample 4821metaG_FD_192431 | JGI IMG/M metagenome (GOLD analysis project Ga0265318, IMG submission 192431) | Rhizosphere microbial communities from Carex aquatilis grown in University of Washington, Seatle, WA, United States - 4-8-21 metaG | ecosystem: Host-associated > Plants > Roots > Rhizosphere >... | reverse complement strand
CTGAATCCAAGAAGCCGACTCTTCCGCATCTTCGCCCTGTCCATGGGTCAGGGGCCAAAGAGCCTGAAGCTCTCCCATCCGGATCCTGAAACTGGTAGCGGCTTCGACGGCGCCGGCCCTCCGGCGGTCAGCGCGAGCACCGCAGCTCGATAGGCCTCTCCCGCGGCCGATCTCTCGCCACGCTTGTCTTTCATGGCCTTGACGAACGCTGGGTAGAAGGCGCTCACAAATTCCTGGGCGTCTCGATCGAGGATCGGACGATTGGGAGCGATGACGGCCAGTGATCCTGCCGCAACGAACGATTGTCCGAGCCCCATGAGCGAGGGTTGGACCCGCGAGGTGCCTGCCGCTTCACAGGCGGACAGGAAGACGAAGCTCGGAACCGATGGGGCTGCCAGCACGTCACCCACTTCAATTCGCGATTCGCCCGCCAGGACCAAGGCGGCACCAGCTCCTTCCCTCCCCGAGATCACCGCGTGACCGGCGTAATGAAACAGATCCACCCCCGGAAGCGCAGACAGCAACGACGCGCCGGTGGCTTGACCGCCCCGCAGGATGGTGATGGGCCATCCAGCGAGCGCGGATGAGATCGAGGCCGCCTCGAACCTCGATGCCGGCAAGTCGCCAGTGGGATCGGCCATGACCAAGACGCGTGGTAACGCCTCCGATGCCGCGAACCGCTCGCGCCCGGACGGCGAGACGTCGGATCCGACGCGGGTGGGAATGTCCAGGCCGTACTCGACATTGAAGGAAGCGGACAGCGGGCGATCGTTCCATGGAATTGCGTGCCAGTCGACGCTGTCGGAGATGCCGTAGGGCAACAGGCGAATATGGTTGGCGGAGTTCAAGAGCGGACGAAACCGGGCCAAGATCTTGCCGGCATTCTCGAGAGAAGCGAAGTCTTCTTCTGCGATGGATTCCACCGTGACGCGGGTCGGACCAGCCGCGAAGGCATACCACTCCCGAACGCCGGGAAAGAACGCCAAGTACACTTCGGTCGGATTCGGTTCGGCGAGCACGAGGTCGCGCTGCTCATCCACGAGGACGCGGTAAGCGTCGTCGAGTACCGCGTGGCCCTGCTCCGCACGCTGCTGTCGAGCAGAGCGCCGTTGTGCCAGCTGCTCCTTCGGAAGCGTCCAATCCTTTTCTGCCTCGGCCTCGACCTCTCGTCGGATGTGCTGGTACCGACCAACCGCATCGTCCCACTTCCTTCGAGCCTCCACGGAGAATCGTGCCAGGCGATCGATTCGCGCCGCCTGCAACAGCTCCGCAGACCTGGCCTGGCGAGCCACCGCCAGCGCTTCCCGCGTGGCGCCCCCCGCGACCAAGGCCCCTACCAAGGTTCGGACCCCTTCGTCGTGACCATCGAGAAAGCTGCCGCGTCCCTCGCCGAGAGGGATCTGGCGCATCATTCGCATCAGGAGCGCCTGTGCCGACTTCAGATGCACGATCGACGCGGGGCGGTCCCGGAGGGCGAGGAGCGCCAGGCCCGATCCAACCTCGGCCCGGAACTCTTCGTCGAAGAGGCCGGCCCCGCGGGCTCTTCGAAGCTGATCCTCGAAGGCCGCGAGCGCGCGAGTCGCCAGGCCGCGCCGGAGGTACCAACGGCCAAGGACGTCCAGACGCCAAGCCCCGAAGAGAACGTCGGGATTGGGCGGCAGGGCCTGAAGGGCCGAGACGAGGCGCTCGACCTGCACATCGTCACCGCTCTCGAGCGCGAATTCCGCGCTGTTCACCAAGGCGAGGAGGTGTCGGTGGGGATCGGGGCATGCTGCGGTGGCCCGTTCGGCTTCCAGGAGCGCCTGCCAAGCATCGATGCCGGACTTGCCTCGGGTCTCGTGGCGGATACCCTGGAGAGCCATCCAGGCCAGGTTCAAGGACCAGGTGGCCTTTGCGCAGGCATCGGCTGGAACGGGTACGTCTCTGATGGATTCTATGGCCTCTCCGACCCGCCCCACGCGTGCCAGTTGAAGAGCGACCCCCATGGACGAATCTCGGCCAAGTCCCGAGCGATCGAGACGATGAGCCCCACGCTCTGCGGCTCGGTAGTTGAGCAGGGCAGTCCGGATATCGCCGGTCTGTTCTGCGAGCAGGGCCTGGTGGTAGTCGATCCAGATGATTCCTTCCGAGAATTGACTCCCGCACCGCCTCAGCGTGTCGAGGACGGTTCGCGCATCCCCGAACCGCTGCTCCAGCATGACCAGCGCCCAGACGAGTGCCGAGCTATCCCGTACGGCATCTCCCAGCCTTCCCTCCGCGATCGCCGCCTGAATCGCCGCGCGTAAGGCGGGCTCGGCTCTTCGCACATCTCCGAGTGCGAGGGACATCCGCCCGATGGCTGCATCGGCTGGTCCGCGCTCTTCGGGGCGCGCGTGCCCTCGGAGGTCATCGAGGGCCCTGAGGGCCGCGGCATATTCTCCCCTGTGGCCGAGATCGATGGACCGGTCGATCTGCTCGTGAGAGGTGGCGTCGCCCAGCCGGAGCTCCCAGAGGACATCGCCTCGCTCGTCCAGGATGCAGAGTCGACGCGTACCGGGACGGAGCACCAACGAGACCTGGGTTCCGCCGTCGATGACACGCTTCGACCGAATCTCGACAAGCTCGCGGTCCGCTCTCAGTTGCCACTGTGGAGGGGCCGCGCCGGGAACCCACAGTGTCAGGGTCCCATCCTTACCGATCTCGCAGATGGGTCCCTCTCGAACTCCGGCACACCCACCCCACTCGACAGACAATCGTGGTGCGGGTGCGACGTCGGAGGCGGGGTGCTGCCTGGAGCTCGGCCGACAGGTGATGGCCTGGGCCACGGAAAGCAGGGCCAGGAAGAGGCCAGCTCTGTGTATCACGTTGGTCGGTGAGCCCATGACCGTCCCAACAACCACGTCGGGCTTCGTGCAAATCCAAAGAGGGATCCCACCACTCGTTCACACTATCATCGCCCTGCGGCGCAAACACCCGCAGTGACCAAGGACGGGCGATCCGTACCTGCGTCCCCAGGCCGAGCGGTGCCCCGCCCCCTCAGCCCCCCTCCGCCGGGCAACCGAGCTCTTGGAGGCGGGCGCCGCCCTTGACCGGGCCCTCACGCCATTCCACCGGCGGGGGGCGGATCTTGCGGTCGATGATGCTGGTATCGGCGGTCACGTCGCGGTCGTGGACGGTGAGGCTGTGGATGGCGGGGGACAGGAAGAGCACGCGCTTCTCGAAGGGGTGGAGGGGGGCCGCCGGTCCGTCGGCGGTCGCGATGTCGAGGAGCGCCGGGCTGCCTCGGTGAAGGCCGATGGTCATCCGCAGGAACGGGTAAATGTGATAGTCGCGGTTTCCGAAGATCGCGTAAGCGTCGTCGGGGTGGGGGTAGGTGAGCCCGCGATCGTAGGCCATCGCCAGCCTCCCCTGACCGGCGATGAGAAAGAGCATGTGCGCCTCCTCGCCGCCCCCGGCCCCACCCCAACGCCCGCCCCCGCCCGCCCGCGCCACCGCCGGGAAGATCGTGTGCAGGTCGAATGCCCGCTCGAGAGCCCGGGAGGTCTGGCCGTCGACGAGCACGGTCAGCGAGACCGCCCCGCCGCGAAACAAGCCATCCGCGAAGAACTGAGCCACCCCCATGCGGCGGGCCGCGACCCTCCCGATCGCGCACTCAAGCGCCTCGATGTGCGCGATGCGGACATCCGCCAAGTGCACGCCTTCGACTCCCAGCACCCGCGGGCCATACGCTCCCAGGATCCGAAGCGTCCGCGCATCATCACGCTCGAGCCATCCACGCTGCTCGAGCACCCGCACGTCGGCGCCTGTCAAGATTGGCTCGCCCGCGGTCGAGGTTGGCCCCGCAGGCGCCGCGGCAACCGCCATCCGAGGGGCCCGAAGGGGGCCCCAGGCAAGAAACGCGTGCACCAGAGCACCGACGGTCGCTGCGCGGGCGATCGCAGCCTGGATCGCGGTGGCCCTGGTCACACGAGGGACCCCATCGGACATGCGGAGTTCTATCATGCCGGCCAGGCGTGTCAGGCGCTCCTTGCCTCGAAGGACGGCACGATCCAGGACACCGACCAGAAGCTGATGCTAGCCTGAGCCAACGGATGTGGCTCCTGCCTGGCGCACCCCCTCGACCACCGCCGGTTCGGCCGTTCTGGCGCCCACCCTGCCTGATCCTCGCTGGCGTCACCGCCGCGCTTCTCGCGCTGCCCACCACCGCCGTGTCTGCCACCACCACTGCCACTGCCACCACCGCCACGCCCGCCAGCACCGACCCCCTGGCCACGCCCCCGCCCTGCCGGGTGCTCCGCTTCAGCTTCGAGCCCGACTGCTTCGTTCGCGACGCCGCCGGGCTCTGCCACTTCACCGACTCCCACCCCGACCTCGGACCCCAGATCGCGGTGTGGGTCGAGACCGCCGACGGCACCCGCTTCGTCGACACGCTGATGGTCACCAACGCCGTCGCCCTGTACGGCATCGGGAACCGTCCCGGGCGCTGGGACTTCCGGTCGGGGCCGCGCTTCCCCTACGGGCGGCGCCCCATGGCCCTGCCGGTGTGGGCCCACCGCCGCGGCGTCGTCTACGCCGGGGTGGTCATGACCGATGGCCGAGACGACGAGATCGCCTCGCACCAGGAGGTCTCCTCACCCGAGCCCTACTTTTGCCGACCGATGATGGCCTCCGAGGTGGTGGACGCCATCACCTGCGCCAGCGGGAACTTTCGCAGCGTGAAGGGAAGCTTCGCGGCGCCCGCCCCCGGCGACACCACCACGGCCCCCACCACCGAGGTCGCTGCTCCTCCCTCCGTCTACCCACCCCGGGGCGATCTGGTCGACTGGGGCAACCTGTGCGTGCCGCTCGTCTCCGCCGAGGGTGCCGGCTGCGACTACGGAGATGCCCGCCAGTTCGGTCTCCTCAATGACGTCGACACCGTGGCGACCGCGACCCCGCGCTACGATCTCACCTTCTCGGGTAGCTGGACCGTGCCCACCTCCCTCCCCGCCGGGGACTACGCGCTCATGGTCGAGGTCGGAAAGGAGTTCGATCCGAACCCCTCCTTCACCCATACCTCCTTCCTCACACCGGTCGAGCTCACCTACTACGGCAACTACGGGTTCGACCAGAACGTGGGACAACCCTCGGTCGTCTACCGCCTGGCATTCAGCATCCCCGCCGACCCGGCAGCGCCGCTCGCGCCGGCCGCCGTCAGCCTGCCCGCCGGCTACGGTGACTGGACCGGAGCCTCGGGTGATCTCACCCCGATCGATCCGCGGATCACCTCCGACGTCGCGGGCAGCGGCGTCGCGCGCCTGCGTGACACCGATGGGCCAGGGGGCCTCGGGCGCGTCCACCTCGACGCCGCGACCTGTGCCCCTCTCGATTGCACGGCCGCCACCGCCCCCGACCCGCCGCGCATCAGCGAGCCAACCAGCACCGAGGACCCTGCCGCCGCGACCTTTCAGTTTCGGCAGAGCGACGATCACGGCCTCCCCGTGCTGGCCTACGAGCTCCGCTACGCGCCCGACAATCAGCGCCAGCTCGACGAGACGGCCTTCGAGCGCTGGGCGGCGGCGCCCGCCCCCACGCCGGGGGCTCCCGGCGCCATCACCGCGGTGACCCTGCCGACCCTCCAGCCGAGCTCGGGCTACGCGATCGCCCTGCGTGCACAGGGCACCTGCGGCTGGTCGAAGCCCGCCTTCATCCGGCTCTACGTCGGCAAGTCGAAGTACACGACCCTCTCCGGCTGCGTCGTGGCCACCGCCGCCTACGGCAGCGCCCTGCACCCCGACGTGACCCTCCTGCGCCAGGAACGCAATCGGGTGGTGGCCCGCTCCCCCGTGGCCAGGTTGGTGGCGATGCTCTACGCGCAGAGCGCTCCTCCCCTGGCCGACCTGCTCGGGCAATCGGATCTCGCCCGCGCCGTGGTGAGGAGCCTGTTGCGCCCCGCCCTGCTGCTCAATCGAGGTCTCCTCCACCAGGGCGGTGACCTCCCACCGACGGGCCAGTGAGTGATGCTCGCGGACGACGACGGATACGGCGACGACCCGGCACGCGCGGGCGCCCAACGACAGCGCACAACCTGCCATGCCCCTGGATGCCAACGGCAAGAATTGCACGGACCTCGGCCTTCGCCCCACCCTTGTTCCCGGGCCCCCCACCCTCCGTGCCCTCCACAGCGCCGGAAATTGGCCTGACGTATGCACACCCACCTGCACATGCGAAGCACACCCTCGTCATCCGACCGTACGGCTGGGTCAGCGGGAGGTCCCCGAACTCCTCCCGCGACGGATTCCGCTCCCTCCCCGGTGCGGGAGGCCATGCCGTCGAGCGTGACCGCTCCTCCGGCCGGCAGGTGGGAGGCCGACGCGGCTCGCTCCAACCTCCGCTTCAAGCTCCGCCACCTCATCGTCGCCGAGATCAGCGGGCACCTCGAGCGCTGGCGCGCCTCCGTGGAGCTCGACCCGGCCAACCCCGCCCGCTCGGAGGTGGAGGCCGTCCTCGACCCGGCCAGCATCGACACCGGCGAGCCCGAGCGGGACGATCACATCCGGTCGGCCGAGTTCCTGGACGTGGTCCGCTTCCCCGAGATTCGCTTCCGCAGTCGGAAGATCGAGCCCGCCGCCGGGCCCAACCGCTACACGGTCCTCGGGGAGCTCACCATGCGGGGAGTCACCCGCAATGTCTCCCTCGAGCTCGACGATCTCGGGCCGGAGCAGCCCCCCCGAGCGCCAGGCGCCGGCGCGTCGCGGGTCCTCCACGTTCGGGGACTCTTCAACCGCCAGGAGTTCGGCCTGCACTGGAACCAGGATCTCGCCACCCGCGGTCTCATCCTCGGCGACACCGTCGAGGTGACGGTGTCGCTGACCATCCGGCCCGTCGCCGCCAGCCCGTCTACCAGTACAGGTTCAGACGAACACCGACCTGCCGGGGCGCATTGAAGTAGCGCAGGTTCAGGTTCGGCTGGTTGATGAAGGTGGTCATGTAGGCCACGTTCGTCACGTTGCTGGCGAAGGCGCTGAGCCGTGCCTTGCCGTCCGGACGGGTGTACCCGACCCCGAGGTCGAGGCGGGTATAGCTCGGGACCACGTCGCTGAGGGACGGATTCACGTTCCCCTGCGAATCGATTCCATTTCCGTTGAAGACCGTCATGAAGTACTCGCTGCGGGTCTGGGCGCTGGCGATCCAGTCGAACCAGCCGATCGGCGTGCGGAAGTTCTGTGAGAGCGAGTAGTTGACGGTCAAGGTGGGTGCCCGTGGCAGGTGCTTGTCCTTGACGTTCACCTTGTCGGTGGGGCTGCCCGTCGGACCGTACGCCACGCGGTTGTCGAAGATCTGCCCCTCGTCGAAGCGCGCATCCATCACCAGCCCCGACACCCCGATCACGAGCCCGAGGGGCAAGCGATAGGAGGTATCGAAGTCCACGCCCACGATGTGCGACTTCCCGACGTTCACGCGAACGGCGGAGGAAGGCGGTGGCTGGGTGGGGTTCGGGTTCACGCCGACCTGCTGGATGATCTGGAAGACCTGGTCGCGGTAGATGTACAAGAAGCCTGCGGCGTTCACCCGCAACTTGTGGTCGAGGAGCTCGTTCTTGCTGCCGAGCTCGAAGGCATACAGGCTCTCGGGCTTGTAGGTCGGCGCGACGTTCCCGATGTTGTCGTTGAACCCACCGGAGGTGTGCCCGGTGGTGAAGGTCCCGTAGAGGAGCTGGGTCGGGCTGAGATCCATGTCGACCCCGGCCCGGTAGTCGAGGAAGGTTCCGCTGTAGTGCCCGAGCTGCGGGCTCACCGGTCCCGCCTGGAACACGCCAGGTCCTCCGGGCCCGAGGAAGCCGTTGAGGGTGTCGCGGATGCCGAAGCGGCTGACGCCATTCAAGAACACCGCGTTGGCATCGAACGCCTGTCCGGGCGCCGGGTAGAGGGTGCGCGCCCCGAAGGCGGGCTGGAACCCCTCGGTCCCGAAGCGGAAGTTCTGACCGCCCGGGTTCGCATTGTCGACCAGCCACACGGCGCCGAGCCCGGTTCGGTCCTTGGACTCCTGGGTGACCCGCAGGCCGCCGGTGGCGCGGAACCACTTGAAGATGTCGAAGACCGCGTCGAGGTACCCCGCCGTCGACTTGCCCCGCACGTAGGGCATGTTGAACTCGCCCCCGACGTAGGTGTTCGAATTGTCGGCCGTGTTGTAGAGGGTGACCTGCTGCTTCTCGTAGAAGAAGAACCCGCCGAGGGTGGCCCGCAGGCGTGCCGTGTCGGGGGTAAGGATGCGCAGCTCGTGGACCTGCGACTGCGAGGCGCTGTACCACCAGGAGGTCGACCAGTTGTCGAGATCGCCGTTGCCGACCACCTGCCCAGGGAAGGCCACCCCGCTGTTACCGCCGGTGATCTGTCGGTACGTGAGGTCGCGGTAGCTGCCGAGGTAGTTGACCAGCAAGGGACCGAAGTCGAGGGTCACGTCACCGTGCACGCCCCAGTGATCGAGGCTCTGCGAAGGCTGCGGTCCGCGGTACACCACGCTGCGCGGGTCGGGCACCTCGCTCGGGAGCAGCCCGGCCACGAGCGCGCCGTTGAAGTTCGCGCCGCTGTACCCGGTGCCGCGCTCGCGGGTGAGATCGTGCCCGATGTTCACCGTCACGAACGATGACGGCACCCACTTCAATCCCACCCGATAGGCCAGGTTGTCGGCGCTCTCCGCCGGGGTGATGGTGCTGATGGGCCCGCCGTTGTGAAAGAACGGATCTCGGTTCTCGGAGAAGGTCGCCGCCCGCAGCGCCAGCGTGTCGCCGAGGGGGATGTTGACCATCGCCGTGGTCAGCCGCTGGGCATAGTTGCCGAGCTGGACGCCCGCCTCGGCGGCGAACTGTCCGAGCTTGGGTTTGGCGGTGATGATGTTGAGCGAGCCGGCGGTCGCGTTGCGGCCCCGGATGGTGCCCTGCGGACCACGGTTGAGCTCGACCCGCTCGAGATCGAAGAACATCGAGCCCACCCCGCGCGGTCGGGGAATGTAGATGCCATCCACGTGGGTGGCGGCCGAGGGATCGCCGAGCTCGGTGTTGTTCGTGCTCCCGACGCCACGAATGAAGATCTCCGTGTTCCCCTCCTGGGTTCCGATCTCGAGCGCGGGGTTGACCTGCGCCATGTCGCGCACGGAGGTCACGCCCACCCGCGACAGATCGTCACCCGAGAAGGCGCTGGCAGAGCCGGCGTACTTCTGCAGGTTCTGCTCGCGCCGGTCGACGGTCACCTTGACCACCTCGACCGCGTTCGGGTCGTAGCTCTCGCTCCCGGGCGAGGGTGGCGCGCCGGGAGTCGCGGGGACCAGCAACTCCGGCGGGATCTGGTCTGGGTCGAGCGGGGCCGGCTCTCCGGGGGTGGCGCCAACCGGAGCTGGCACCACGACAGGAGACGGGGCGGCCACCGGCGCCGCGCCGGGCGGGGACAGCGCCGGAACGGGCGGCGCGGCCTGCGCGACCGGAGTCGCCCCGGCCGCCGGCGCCACCGCCGACCCCGCTGTCTCGCCAGGAGAGGCAGCAACCTGTGCGAAGAGGCCGGCCTTGACGGAGGTCGGCTGGTCGGACTTCTTGTCGGGCTTCTTGCTCGAGGAAGAGCCCGGCGCCGGTCTGTCCGATGCGCCCGGGGCACCGGAGGGCGCCGGCGCTGCCCCGGCCGGCGTCAGCAGCGCGTACGACATGAACACCGACAAACCAGCACCTGTTACCCGACCGGCTCTTCGAACGACGGCGTGTCTCGTGGTCATGAGGTCTCCCAAGGGTGAACGATTCTCAGATCCGAGGTATCTGCGTGGCTGGTGGGCGTGGGCCCGTCGCGAGACGAAGCAGAGACGTGCTACGCCGTGCCGCCGTGCCCGCCGGCCACGGAGTTGCCCGCCTGGCCCGCGACCCCGCCTGCCCCGCCATGCCCGCCAGCGGCGCCAGTGCCGGCCCCTGCAGTGCCACCTCCCCCTCCGTGGCCACCACCTCCCCCTCCTCCGTGGCCACCACCTCCTCCGTGGCCACCACCTCCTCCGCCTCCACCTCCTCCTCCGGCGCTGCCGCCTCCACCGCCGCCAGCCCCGGCGCCCGCGTCGGTACCGGCTCCCGCGTCGGTACCAGCTCCAGCGTCCCCGCCGCCGCCTGCGCCGCCCGCGCCGGTGCCGCCGTCGGGAACGTCGCGGGTCAAGTGGACCATGCCAGCGACCGCGCCGTGCTCACGAACATCGACGGTGGTCGTGGCGGTCAGGAAGGCTGTCCCCCCCTTGTCCAGGGCCTCGACCAGGACGTTCGCGTCTCCACCTGTCCATCCTCCGAGGTTGATCCGGCGGAAGAAGGAACCGGAGATCACCCCGGCATCATCGGCGTCCGGGGCGAAGGTGGTGACAATCGGCGCGGCTGGCGCGCGCGAGACCGTCACACGCAGCTCCGCGACCGCTCCCACGTTCGAGGCCGAGGTGATGGTCAGGGCGAGGATGGTGTCGCCCGAAGAGCATCCCGACAAGGTTGAGGCCACGGTCAAAGCGCATGCTGCGATGCTGATACGCGTGTTCAACATGGTGCGCATAGTAGTCATGTCGGGCACGCCGGCAAATAGAAATCTTCACCTGCCGATCTTCTTCCTCCGTGTTGCCTCCTCCTCCTCCCCTCGACCTCGCCGGGCGGCCCCGGGATTTGGTCGGGCGCCGTCTTTCGAGCGCGCCTCCTGGCGCGCCTCCTTGCCACCCCCCCGCGTGATTGTGTATGAATCGATCTCGCGCGCCCGCACCTCCTCTTCGGCCCTCGCTCCTCGCTCCTCGCTCCTCGGTCCGCGCGCTCTGGCTTTTCGTTTCGTGGCCCATGCCCTCATGAATGCTCTCGTCGCGCGCGGTGCGCGCCTTGCCATGCTGTTCTGTTGCTTCTCGGGGTGCTCCGAGCTCCGCGGGCGACGCCACGTCCGCGAGGGCAACCGCCTGTACCGGGAGGGCCACTATCCGGCCGCCCTGCGAGAATACCGGGAGGCCGAGGCCCTCTGTCCCGAGCTTCCTCTCCTGTGGTTGAACGAGGGCCTGGCCTGCCGTCAGATGATGATCCCCGGCTCGAAGAGCCCCGAGAGCCAGCAAGCCACCGATTGCGCGGTCCATGCCTTCGGGCGCATGCGGCAGGTCGCCCCGACCGATCCGCGCGCGGAACAGCTGTATGTCCAGACGCTCTTCGATGGTGACCGCTTCGACCTGCTGGTGTCGAGGTACACGAGCGCCCTCGAGGTCAACCCGACCGATCTCTCGGCCATCACCGGCCTCATCCAGGTCTCGACCCGGGCCAACCGCCCCGAGGAAGCCCTGAGGTGGTTCGAGCGAAAGGCCAGCCTGCTGCCTCGGGATGCGGAGGCCCAATATGCCGTGGGCGTCTACGCCTGGCAACAGCTCTATCAGCGGGGAGGGGGCCCCGACAAGGCTTCCTACGACCCGCGCGCCGAGGCGCTCCCTCCCGAGGAGGCCGCGGTTCCGGCGGGAGCGGCCCGGGCCGCCGAGACCCGGACGGGCGATGCGGGCAAGCGGAAGCGCCGGTCGGCGGTGCGCCCACCGGTCCCCGTTCGCAAGCCTCCGCCACCCTTTGCCGTCGGCGATCTCACCGGCGCCGCGCGCGTGAAGCTGGCCGAGCTCGGGATCGTCTACCTCGAGCGGGCCCTCGCGCTCCGCCCCCAGTATCAGGAGGCCATGGTCTACCTCAACCTCCTACACCGCCAGAAGTCGATGGCGTTCCTCGACGAGCCCGCCCGCTGGCAGGCCGAGATCGACGCCGCCGAGATCTGGCGCAAGCGTGCCTCCGGGGCGAAGGCTCTCTGACCATGGCCTTCGAAGCGGTCCTCGGCGCCGAACGTCTCGCCCCCTCCGGCGCCCGCCGCGTCACCATCACGGTGTCGTTGTTGCTCCATGCGGTCGCCCTGGCGGTCGGGGTGGCTTACTCCTTCTGGCATGTCGACGAGCTGCCGCTGCCCACGGTCGCGGTCAGCCTGGCGGGAGGTGCCCCGCCGCCGCCGCCTCCTCCTCCCCCGGCGCGGCACCACGCCAGCACCACGCCGAACAAGACCCGGCCAACCGAGGTCCGACCGAAGACGGAGCTGGTGCAACCCACCGAGCGTCCCAAGGAAACGCCGAAGCCCTCCGCCAGCGACGACCGGGACTCGAGCGACGACGACAAGGAGGGTGGTGAGGAGGGTGGAGTCGAGGGCGGAGTGAAGGGAGGCGTGGTCGGAGGGGTGGTCGGCGCGCCTCCCGTCAACCAGGGACCGAAGATGCTGCCGCCCCAGGTGGGAGGCAAGCAGCTGCTCATCGATCCCAACAGCGATCCCTACAAGGTAGGGCTGCCTCCACCGCTGGCGCGCGGCGGCATGTCGTTCTTCGCCATCCTCCGCATCTGCGTCTCGACGGAGGGGACCGTCACCGACGTGAAGGTCCTGCGGGGCGCCGATCCGGCCATCGACCCGCAGATCCCCACGGTCCTTCGTCGATGGCGCTACCGGCCCTACACCCTCGACGGGCGGCCGGTGCCATTTTGCTACATGCTCCGCTACGAGATCTCGGCGCGTTGAAAGCGCGCGGCCGTCACCCTCCACGTCCCATCTCCCACCCAGCTTCCACATTCCACCAGCCACATTCACATTCCACCACTGGAGACAAGCGCGACATGGATTTTTCACTGATTGGTCTTTGGAGCCAGATGGGCATGGTGGCCAAGACGGTGGTCGTCATCCTGCTCGTCATGTCGATGTATGCGATCGGGATCGTCCTCGAACGCTTCCTCACGTTCCGGCGCGGGCGTCTGCGCTCGCTCGGCTACATCGCCGCGCTGCAGCCCCTGGTCATCCCCGGCGGCCGCCTCGGCGACGCGCTCCCCCTCGAGCAGCAGTGGAAGGACGCCCCGGCGGCCAGGGTGATCGGCCCCGGGATCGCCGATTTCCTCCGCGGAATGGAGGCCATCGGCCCGTCGGGTGCCGACCCGATCGACGTCGAGCTCCTGGTGCACGAGGTCAGCCGATCCATGGAACGGGCCAAGAAGCGCGAGGTCTCGAGCCTGCAGCGCGGCCTGCCGGTCCTCGCGACCATCTCGTCCTCGGCGCCCTTCGTGGGGCTGTTCGGTACGGTCTTCGGCATCATCACCGCCTTCCAGCAGATGGCCGACCCGGCCAAGGGCGGCGGCGGCGGGCTGGCCTCGGTCTCGGCGGGCATCTCGGAGGCCTTGCTCACCACGGCGGTGGGTCTGGCGGTGGCCATCGCGACCGTGTGGTTCTACAACTTCTTCGTGACCCGGCTCGATCAGTTCGCCGCCATCATCGACGACACGGCGGGGGAGATGGCCGATCGCCTGCTGCAGAGCACCCGGGCGCGGACGACCCACGGGCAGCCCAGGTGAAGGGCGAGGTGAGGTGAGGTGAAGGTGAGCTCCAAGCTCGAGCGAGCCAAGGCCCTCCGGACCCTGCGGGAGCTGCGCGGCGACGACCGGCCGTTGCCGCGGCCGGAGGTGCGCGCCGACATCAACGTCACCCCGCTGGTCGACGTGGTGCTGGTCCTGCTGATCATCTTCATGGTGGTCACCCCGCTCATCGCGAGCGGCGTGGCGGTCGACCTGCCGCGCACCACCCACCACGCCCGCAAGCCCGACGATGGCAAGGACATCATCATCTCGGTCACCCTCGACAAGCGGATGTACGTGGGCGCGACGCGCGCGCAGAGCGCCGCCGAGGTGGCCCGCGCGGTGGTCCTCGAACGCACCCGCAACCCCGAGAAGGGCGTCTTCATCAAGGGCGACGCCCGCGCGCCCTACGGAGCCGTGCGCGAGGTCATGGAGGCCTTGCACGAGGCCGACGTGCAGGACATCGTGCTCGGGACCGAGGAACAGGGGCGGCCGCGCTGATGGCCATGGACCTCGGAAGCAAGCGGGGCGTGCGCGGCGACATCAACGTCACGCCGCTGATTGACGTGGTGCTGGTCCTGCTGATCATCTTCATGGTGCTCACCCCCGCGACGCTGAAGCACCTGACCACGGTGGTGCCGAAGAAGGCCGACGAGACCACCCCACCTCCGCCGAGCGAGGCCCCGGTGCTGGTCGAGTACACCGCCAAGCGCGAGCTCAGCGTCAACGGTGAGCCGATCGCCCCCGAGGCCCTAGTGGACAAGCTCTCGGAGCGCCTGCGCTACGACCGGCAGAAGGTGGTCTTCTTCAAGGCCGAGGCCGACGCCCCCTACGGCGAGGTCGTGCACCTGCTCGATCTCGCGCGCGGCGCCGGTGCCCGCACCCTGGCCGTGGTCACCCAGCCGGGCGACAAGGGCGAAGACGGCGGTCGGGGCAAGCCCACCCACCACGACCGGGACCGACCCGGGCCATGACCGAGGAGGTGCAGATCCGGGCCGCCACGCAGGCGGATCTGCCGGACATCCTGGCCCTGCAAGCGGAGCTCGTCCGCCCCGGGGAGGACGCGACGCCGCTCTCCCTCGAGGCCGCGCGCGCCATCTTCCGCCGGCTCACGACCTATCCGGACTATGCCATCCATGTGGCGGTCGACCGCGATTCGGGCGCGATCCTCGGCACCTTCGCGCTGCTGATCATGGACAACCTGGCCCACGCCGGTCGCCCGTCGGCCATCGTCGAGGACGTGTGCGTCGATTCCCGCCTCCGCCGCCAGGGGATCGGCCGAGCCATGATGCAGGCCGCGATGGAGCAGGCCCGCCAGCGTGGCTGCTACAAGCTGGCCCTCTCCTCCAACCTGGCGCGCGACGCCGCCCACGCCTTCTACCGCTCCCTCGGCTTCGTCCAGCACGGCCTCAGCTTTCACGTGACCCTCCCCGGGCTCGGCGGGGGTTGCGGCGATCGGCAGCCAGGATAGTCTCGCGGCATGCAGCCCGAGGATGCCCAGAGGCCCACCCTGCCCACCCGCGTCCGGCCCATCGTCAGCATCGGGGCCGGCAGCATCGTGCGCGACGCGCACCTGCCCGCCTACCGGATAGCCGGCTTTCCGGTGGTCGCGGTGCACGATTTGCTCCCGAGCCGGGCCGAGGCGCTGGCCAGGGACTTCGGGATCCCCAGGGTCTGCGACTCGCTCGACGCGGCCGTCGCGGCCGCCCCGGCGGACGCGGTGTTCGACGTGGCCGTGCCGGCCGGCGCGATCTGCGGCGTGCTCGAGCTGTTGCCGGAGGGCGCGGCGGTCCTGATTCAAAAGCCGATGGGCGAGGATCTGGCCGAGGCCGTTCGCATCCGCGCGCTCTGCCGGTCGCGGCGCCTCCTCGCCGCCGTGAACTTCCAGCTCCGCTTCGCGCCGTGCGTGCTCGGGGCCCGCGAGCTCCTACGGCGCGGTGTGATCGGCGAGCTGCACGACGTCGAGGTGCGGGTGACCTGTCACATGCCCTGGGAGCAGTGGGGCTTCCTGTTCGGGATCCCCCGGATGGAGATCGTCTATCACAGCATCCACTACGTCGATCTGGTGCGCTCGTTCCTGGGCGAGCCCCAGGGGGTGTACTGCAAGACGGTCAAGCATCCGTTGCAGCCCCGGCTCGCCTCCACCCGGACCGCCATCGCCTTCGACTACGGGGAGATGGTTCGGGCCACCGTGACCACCAACCACGGCCACGACTTCGGCCCCCTGCACCAGGAGAGCTACCTCAAGCTCGAGGGAACCAAGGGCGCGATCAAGGCGCGCCTCGGCGTCAACCTCGACTATCCGCGCGGGCTGCCCGACGCCCTCTCGTGGGCCACCCGGGCGAACCCTGGAGGCGGCGACGAAGGAGGAGGAGGCGGCGGCTGGCGAGACATCCCGCTCGTCGGCAGCTGGTTTCCCCATGCCTTCGTGGGTACCATGGCCAGCCTGATGAGGCGGGCCAACCAGGAGACCGACCTGCTCCCCACCGGGGTGGAGGATGCCTTCGAGACCATGGCCGTGGTCGAGGCCTGCTACGCGTCGAGCGCCCGCGGCGCCACGCCCATCCCCACCGGCACCCCGTGACGACGGGCGGACCGTTTCGTCTCGACGGCAAGCACGCGCTCGTGACCGGCGCCGCCTCCGGCATCGGGCAGGCCATCGCGGAGCTCTTGGCCGCCGAGGGGGCCCGGGTCTGGGTGACCGATCGCGATGGGCGCGGCGGGCAGGCCACGGTCGAGGGCATTCGCGCCTCCGGCGGCCGCGCCGAGCTCGAGCCGCTCGACGTGACCGACGACGCCGGGATGTCGGCCCTCGCCGCCCGCCTTCCCCCCTTGCACATCCTCGTCAACAACGCCGGCATCGGCCACGTGGGCGATCTGCTGTCGACCAGCGGCGCGGATCTCGATCGCCTGTACGCCGTGAACCTGCGCGGGGTGTTCAACGGCTGCAAGGCCTTCGTGCCGGCCATGCTGGCGGCCCGCCAGGGCAGCGTGATCAACCTGGCCTCGGTGGGCGGGATCGTGGCGGTGCGCGAGCGCCTGGCCTACACCACCACCAAGTTCGCGGTGGTGGGGCTCACCAAGTCCCTCGCGCTCGATCACTCGCACACCGGCGTTCGCTTCAACTGCATCTGCCCGGGGCGGGTCGAGACCCCCTTCGTCAAGGCGCGCCTGGCCGAGTCCCCCGATCCCGAGGGGACCTACCGCGCGATGTCCTCCACCCAGCTCACCGGCCGCATGGCGAGGCCAGCCGAGATCGCGGCCGCCGCGCTCTACCTCGCCGCCGACGCGTCCGCCATGGTCACCGGCAGCGCGCTGATGGTGGACGGCGGTTGGAGCGCGGGCAAGTGACGCCGCCCCCCGGAGCCGGGATCGCGGGAAGCATCACCCGCCTGCGCGTGGCCGACGTGCGCTTCCCGACCTCGCGGCAGCTCGACGGCTCGGACGCCATGAACCGCGACCCCGACTACTCGGCCGCCTATGTGATCGTCGAGACCGACCGGCCCGACGGCCTCGAGGGTCACGGCCTCGCCTTCACCATCGGCCGCGGCACCGAGATCGTGGTGGCCGCCGTGCACGCGCTCGCGCCGCTGGTCGTCGGGCAGCCGCTCGGCGCCTTCCTCGAGGCGCCCGGGGCCTTCTGCCGCGCGCTCGCGGGGGACAGCCAGCTCCGCTGGCTCGGCCCCGAGAAGGGGGTGATCCAGCTCGCGACCTCGGCGGTGGTGAACGCGCTGTGGGATCTGCGCGCCAAGCTGGCCGGGCAGCCGCTGTGGCAGGTGCTGGCCAGCCTCAGCCCGACCCAGATCGTCGAGATGGTGGACTTCCGCTACCTGACCGACGCCCTCACCCCCGAGGACGCCCGCCGCGCGCTCGACGAGCTGGTGCCGACGCGCGCGGCGCGCGAGGCCGAGCTGCGCGCGACCGGCTACCCGGCCTATACCACCTCGGCGGGCTGGCTCGGTTACGCCGACGAGAAGATCGCGCGCCTCTGCCGCGCGGGCGTGGCCGCTGGCTTCACCCGCTTCAAGATCAAGGTCGGGCTCGACAGGGCCGACGATCTCCGCCGCGCCGCCCTGGTGCGCGCCGAGATTGGCCCGACCGCCGCCCTGATGCTCGACGCCAATCAGCGCTGGGACGTGGGCGAGGCCATCGACTGGGTCACGGCCCTGGCCCCGGTGCGTCCGCTCTGGATCGAGGAGCCGACCAGCCCCGACGACATCCTCGGGCACGCCACCATCGCCCGCGCGCTGCGGCCACTCGGCATCGGGGTGGCCACCGGCGAGCACGGCGCCAACCGGATCATGTTCAAGCAGTTCTTGCGGACTGGCGGGATGGCGTTCTGCCAGCTCGACTTTTGCCGGCTGGCCGGCGTCAACGAGGTGGTGGCGGTCCTCTTGCTGGCGGCCCGCTTCGGCGTTCCGGTCTGCCCGCACGCGGGCGGCGTCGGGCTGTGCGAGTACGTGCAGCACGCCTCGATCTTCGACTACATCGCGGTGAGCGGCGGGCTCGACGGGCGCTCGATCGAGTACGTCGATCACCTGCACGAGCACTTCCGCGCGCCGTGCGTGATCTCCGGCGGTCACTACCAGGTCCCCACCGCCCCCGGCGCCAGCATCGAGATGAAGCCGGCATCGCTCGCCGCCCACGCCTATCCCGATGGCGAGATCTGGCGGGAGCGCGGAGCGGCCGGCCCTCCCCAGCGGGCGCCAGCATGAGCACGCCATCCCGGCGCGTCCAGCTGATGGTGACCTGCCTCGGCGACGTGTTCTTCGACGACGTGGCCCGCGCCACCGTCGAGGTCCTCGAGCACCTCGGGTGCGAGGTGGAGTTCCCCGAGGACCAGACCTGCTGCGGGCAGCCGGCGTTCAACGCGGGCGACTGGCCGGCGGCCCGGCGGGTGGCCCGACATGCGCTGCGGGTGTTCACCGGCGGTGAGGGCGCCGCCCCCGGGCCCCCGGTGGTGGCGCCGTCGGGCTCGTGCGCGCGGATGGTGTCGCACGGCGCGCTCCTGCTCTTCGAGGGGGAGCGCGATCGCGCGCCGATCGAGGGGCTCGCCCGCCGGACCTGGGAGCTCGGGGACTTCATCGTGCGGGGCCTCGGTGTCGCGCGCTGGCCCGGACGCTGGCCGGGGCGGGTGGCGTTTCACCGGTCCTGTCACTCGCGCGGCACCCGCTACGCCGAGGCGGCGCTGACCTTGCTGCGCTCGATCGCCGGCGCCGAGGTGGTCGAGATCGCCGAGGCCGAGCAGTGCTGCGGCTTCGGTGGGACCTTCTCGGTGAGCTTCCCGGCGATCTCGCGCGGGATGGGCGATCTCAAGCTCGACCAGATCCTGGCGGTCTCGCCCGCCGCGCTGGTCTCGGCCGACGCCGGCTGCCTGATGCACCTCGAGGGTCTGGCCGCCCGCGAGGGGCGCGCCCTGCCGACCCGCCACCTCGCCCAGATCTTGCGCGATGCCCTGCACGCCGAGACCCCGACCGCTCAGCCGGCCCCGCCCAGCTCGGCGCCGGTCGGGGTCGGCTAGCGAGACAGAGGCCAGCGCCGATGCCCTTCAGCAAGCCCACCCAGCCCATCGATGCGTTCGCCGCCGCGCAGAGCCCGGAGCGTCGCGCCTCGGTGCGCCTCGGCAGCCAGGCCGGTCACGACAAGCGCACGGCGATCCTGACCGAGGACTACGCCGATCCCGACCAGCTGCGGCGCCTGGCCGGGGCGGTCAAGCAGCACGCCCTCGATCACCTCGATCGCTACCTCGGCGAGGCGGAGGCGCGGTTGACGGCGCACGGGGCGGTCGTGCACTTCGCGCGCGACGCGGACGAGGCCTGCCAGTCGGTGCGCGAGATCCTCGAGCGGCGCGGGGCCCGGCGGGTGGTCAAGGCCAAGAGCATGGTCACCGAGGAGATCGGCCTCGGCGCCTTCCTCGAGGCCCACGGCATCGAGAGCCTCGAGACCGATCTCGGCGAGTACATCGTCCAGATCGACGCCGATCACCCCAGCCACATCGTCAAGCCCATCCTCCACAAGAACCGCCGCGAGATCGCCCGCAGCTTCGAGGCCCACGGGCTCGGCAGCTACGACGACACGCCCGAGGTGATCACCCGCCGCGCCCGCGTCCACCTGCGCCGCAAGTACCTCGAGGCGGACGCCGCCATCACCGGCGCGAACTTCGTGTCGGCCGAGAGCGGTCGCCTGGTGATCGTCACCAACGAAGGCAACGCCCGCTTCTGCCTGGCCGCCACCCGCTGCCACATCGCGGTCGTCGGCATCGAGAAGCTGGTCGCGCGCGACGGCGATCTCGCGCTCCTCTTGAACCTGCTCGCCCGCTCCGCCACCGGACAGGCGCTGTCGGTCTACACCGAGCTCATCTCCGGGCCGCGCGCGGCCGGCCAGCCCGACGGGCCCGACGAGATGCACGTCGTCTTCCTCGACAACGGCCGCACCGGCGTGCTGGCCGACGCCTGCCGGGAGATCTTGCGCTGCATTCGCTGTGGCGCCTGCCTCAACGTCTGTCCGGTGTACCGCCAGGCGAGCGGCCACGCCTACCGCAGCGTCTACCCGGGCCCGCTCGGGGCCGTGCTGGCGCCGCTGCTGGCGCAGAACCAGGAAGCGAGCGGGCTCGGGGGCCTCGGCGCCTTCGCCGGCTTCGCTGGCCTGGCGGATCTTCCCAGGGCCTCGAGCCTCTGCGGCGCCTGCAACGACGTCTGCCCGGTCGACATCCCCATCCCAGAGCTCCTCCTGCGGCTGCGCGATCGCGCCCACCGCGCGCCGGCAGGTCAGACTGGCTCGCCTGGATCTGCCTCGCCCGGACCTGCGATGACGACCTGGTCGCGCATCGCCTCGGCGCCCGCGCTGTGGCGACGCGCCCTCGCCTCGGGGCGGCTCTTGCGCTTCCTCCCGCGGGCCCTCCGACCGGCACCTCTGCGGGCCTGGGAGCAGAACCACGTGCTGCCGCCCTGGCGCGGCGGCGCTTTCCGGGCGTGGATGTCGAGCAGGGCCAGGCCCGCACGATGACCGCCCGCGACGACATCTTCGCGCGAATCCGCGCGGCCCTGGCCAACCTCCCCGAGCGCCGCAGCCACCCGGAATTCGCCGCCGAGCTCACCTATCCGCGCTCCGCGCCCGCCGACATTGGCACCGGCAGCGCGCCCGGTGGGTTCGACGGAGCCGCCGCGATCACGGCGCTCTTCCGCGCGCAGATGCAGCGCGCGGGGGGCCGCGTCTTCACCGATCCGGCCGAGCTCGGCGCCTGGCTCCGCGCCGAGGGCGCCACGCACGGCGTCTGCGACCCGGCGCTGCAGCCAGCGCTCACGGCCGCCCTCGGCCCCGGGCTGCGCCTCGAGACCGCGCTCGATCGCACGCGCATCGACGACTATGCCTTCGGCATCACCCGCGCGAGCGGCGCCATCGCCGAGACCGGCACCGTCATCCTGCACGACGCGGACACCTCGAGCCGACTCGCCGCCCTCGCCCCCTGGATTCACATCGCCGTGCTCGACCCCGGCCGCATCCACGCCGGCATCCACGTCCACCTCGCCGACGCCGTCGCCGCGCTCGGCCCCGATCCCAACGTGGTGTGGTGCACGGGGCCCTCGAAGACGGCAGACGTCGAGGGCATCCTCATCCAGGGCGTCCATGGCCCCGGCGAGCAGGTAGCCCTGATCTCGGCCCTGTGAGCCGAGCCTGCGGAGGCCCCTCGACGATTGCGATTGCCGAGCGCTACTTCGGCGCCTGGTACCCACGCCACAGCCAGATCAGCCCCTCGGGCATGACCTGGTTGCGGGCGTTGTCGTCGCAGTGCCCGGCGCCCTTGGCGAACATGAAGCGGACGTGGTTGCCCTTGGCGGTGAGCGCGTTGAAGATGTTGGTGTTCGAGATCACCCAGTTGTCGTGGTTGGCTTCGGGCTCGGTGTAGCGGTTGTCGTGCTCGCCGACCTCGAGGAACACCCGCAGATCCGGCCGGAAGGGGGCCGCCGTGATCATCGCGGCGTACTCCCACGCGCCGAACGGGTGATCCATGGTCTGCTGGATTGCCACGTACGAGCCCGAGAACGAGAACACCCGGTTGAAGTCGCCGAACCAGGCCAGCCCCATCACCGCCGGGCCGCCCGAGCTGCACCCGTATCCGCCGCGGCCGTTGGGATCGCTCGTCAGCTTGAAGTTCGGATACTTGGCCTTGAGGGCGGCGTTGGAGAGCACCGCCGGGATGACCTCCGTGGTGACGAAGCGCCAGTAACGATCGGAGACCGTGTCGTACTCCAGGCTGCGCTCGCTGTTGGGATGAACGTCCGGGCCGTTCTGGATCCCGATGATCACCAGCGGCGGAAGGTGATGCGTCGGGTTCGGATCGTCGGCGGTGTTCTGGACCACCGACTGCAAGCCCCCATAGAAGCCATCCGAGGACACCATGAAGGGCGACTCGGTGCCATCGACGTACTGCGAGGGGACCCAGACCTTGATCTGACGGGAAAAGGTCAGCGGCGGAGTGAAGTCCGACCCCGTGAAGATCTTGCTCTGGGCCGAGGTGAGGGTGAAGCTCGCGGTGAAGCCCGCCGGGGCGCCGGCCTTGGGCTGCAGGTCCGGCGAGGGTGTGAACGTCGGGCCCACCATGAACTCACCGTCACCGGTGGTGCCGGGATCGATCCCCGAGCTGCCGGCCACCGGTCCGGCGGCCCCGCCCGAGCCCGCCCCGCGACCGCCGATGGGAGCGGCGCCGCCCGTACCGCCGGTCGTGCCTCCGCTACCGGTGGCTTTCCCCCCTGTCCCCGCCGTGGTTCCGCCCGTGTCTGCGGGAGTGACCCCGCCCGTGCCCGCGACAGTCGTAGGGGGCGAGACGACGACGGACCCGCCGCTGCCGAACGTGACGCTGCCGCCTGTCCCCACCGCACCGCCGCTCGACGCAGCAGCCTTGCCTCCGCTTCCGGTCAACGGGGTGCCCGACCCGCCCGATCCACCCGTGTCCGGCCCCGCCGAAGATCCCGAGCAGGCGCTCGAGCACGCCGCCGCGAAGAGCACCCCGAGCAGCACGGCTCGATGGTGCACGGCTCCAGGTGGAAGGACCCGAGGTGAGGGGGATTGGACCATGGTCAGTGTCTCCTTGCCTGGATGCGGCAGTGTTCGGGGCCAGTAGCTCGCCGTGTACTAGACCGTGACGAAGGGCATCTCGGCCTTACCCACTTTGCGCAGACAGATCGCCACGCCCGTGTTGGCCGCAGCAGGTTGGTGGTCGGACACGCTCCCGATCATCAAGGCGATTTCACCCGCCGCCGCCAACCGGCGCCCTCCGGGCGGCCGTTGCGACCCGACGGGCCGGCGGCCTCGCGGCATCCGCAATCTGCCGCCCGGCCTCAAGGTGTGGGTGCGATCTCCGAAGGGATCTCGGGATGGCGCGTCGGGGTGGTCGGGGCGAGAGCGGTGACGGGGACAACCCGCGCCGCAGGTCTGCCCGGCGCCGGTTCGATCGCCGCTTTGCCTATCCCGCGGGACTCGGGCTGGCGGGCGCCGGCGCCCTGTTCCTGACCCATGGGTCGGGCCTCCCGATGGTGACTGGCTCCGCGGCGACGCTGGTGCTGGCGGGCGTCCTCGGGGGCTGGGCTCTGGGCCGCGGTCCCGCCGCCGCCAAGGACGACGAGAACGCCGACGCCGACCACATCGCGGCTCGCGGACATGGCGACCCCGACCGTGACGCCCTCGGGCGCGGCGATCGCGCGCCAGCCGGCCCCGCGCGACAGTTCTGGGGAAGGGTCATCCCGGTCTGGTCTCGCCAGCTCACCTCGGCCAAGGGACAGATGGAGGCCGCCGTCCAGGAGCTGACCGCGCGCTTCCTGGGGATCGTCGCCAAGCTGGACCAGGCGCTCGCGGCATCGAGCCGCGCCGGCGGGACGCCCCTGCTCGCGGCCTCCCCGGCCGGCGGAGCGCGCGAGCCGGGCGATGGCCTGGTGACGGTCTTCTCGCGCAGCGAGGCCGAGCTCGGAAACGTGACCGCGTCGCTCAAGGCCTCGACCGCGAGCCAGGCGACCATGCTGACCAAGATCCAGGAGCTCAGCCGCTGGACCCAGGAGCTCGACAAGATGGCCGAGGACGTGCAGCGCATCTCCGGCCAGACCCGCCTGCTGTCCCTGAACGCGACCATCGAGGCGACCCGCGCCGGCGAGTTCGGTCGCGGGTTCGCGGTGGTGGCGGCCGAGGTGCGCGAGCTGTCCACGCTGTCGAGCGCGACCGGCGAGCGGATCGCCGAGAAGGTCGCCGCGATCAGCGCCGCCATCGTCGGGGCCTGCGAGAGCGCCGAGCTGGCGGTGCGCCGCGAGGGCAGCTCCGCCGCCGCCTCCGAGGCCACCATCGGCGGGGTGCTGGCCTCTTTCAGGGAGGTCACGGACGGTCTGGCGGAATCGGCGAGCGTCCTGCGGGCCAGCAGCGCCGGGATCAAGTCCGAGGTGGCCGAGGCCATCGTCCAGCTGCAGTTCCAGGATCGGGTGAGCCAGATCATGACCCACTTGCACGACAACATCGATCGCTGTCTCGCCCACCTCGAGGCCACCCCAACCTCGGGGGAGGACCCCTCGAGGGTGGTGGCCGCCCACGCCCGCGACGCCGAGCAGCTGCTCGCCGAGCTCGAGGCCAGTTACACCACCGAGGAGGAGCTCGCCCTGCACACGGGCGGGAGCTCCTCCAGCAAACCCAGTCGAGACGTCACCTTCTTCTAGCGAGAGCCGAACGCCATGCCGAAGACCATTCTCATCGTCGACGATTCCAGCTCGGTCCGCCAGGTGCTCGGCCTGCTCCTCAAGGGCGCGGGCTTCACGGTCGTCGAGGCCTCCGACGGGCGCGAGGCGCTCGACAAGCTCGGGAAGCTGAAGGGCGAGCGGATCCACCTCGTCATCAGCGACGTCAACATGCCGAACATGGATGGCATCGCCTTCCTGAAGGCCTTCAAGCTCCTGCCCGAGCACCGCTTCACCCCGATGCTCATGCTGACCACCGAGTCGCAGGAGGCCAAGAAGCGCGAGGGACAGGCCGCCGGCGCCAAGGCCTGGGTGGTCAAGCCCTTCAAGCCCGAACAGATGCTGGCCGCGGTCGAGAAGCTGGTCCTCCCATGAGTCCCACCGTCCCGACCCTGAAGATGGCTGGCGAGATGACCATCTATCAGGCCGCCACGATCAAGCAGGCGGTGCTCGAGAGCCTGGAGCCCGACCAGGCCGGCCATGCCGGCCATCCCATTCGGGTCGACCTGTCGGGGGTGACGGCGATCGACGGGGCGGGGATCCAGCTGCTGCTGCTCTGGCGGAGCCTCGCCCGCGAGCGGGGGGTCGTTCTTCGGCTGGTGGCCTGCAGCCCGGAGGTGGCAGAGACCTTGGCGCTCCTTCGGCTCTCGTCCAGCTTCGACCTCGGCGAGGCCGCGGCCGAGGCCAAGGGCATCGCCCCCGCGGAGACCGCGCGCCCATGAACCTCGACAGCCTCTTCCCGAGCTTCATCGCAGAGAGCCGGGAGGTCCTCGACGAGATGGAGACGGGCCTCCTCGGCATCGAGACGGCGCCGGATCTCTCGGAGACCGTCAACGCCATCTTTCGGGCCGCCCACACCATCAAGGGCTCGGCCGGAATCTTCAACCTCGCGGCCGTGGTGGAGTTCACCCACGTGGTCGAGAGCGTGCTCGACCGCGTCCGGACCGAGAGCCAGGAGCTGTCTCCGGATCTCATCGCGCTCCTGCTCAAGTGCTGCGACCACATCCGGGCCCTCGTGGATCGGGTCGCGCACGGCGGGGGCTTCGAGGCCGACGAGGCGGGTGCCGGCGTCGACGCCCTCGCGGCCGAGAGCGCGCGGCTGCTGGAGGAGCTTCGCCCGTACGTCGCGGCCACGGAGGCCGAAGCCGAAACGGGAACCAAGATTGCTCCGCCCGCGCTCAGGTTCCTCGACGAGGAGGATGCCTCGCCTCCCGTCGCCACGGCGCTCGACCACCGCCTGACCGAGGGCTGGTGGCACATCTCCCTGCGCTTCGGCCGAAACGCCATGCGGAGCGGGTTCGATCCCCTGTCCTTCATCCGGTACCTCGAGCGGGTGGGACGCATCTCGGGATTGGTGACCTTGCCCGACCCGGCCGGGCTCGTGATGGACATGAATCCCGAGTCCTGCTTCCTCGGCTTCGAGATCGCGCTCGAGAGCGCCGCCGACCAGGCCACCATCGAAGGGGTCTTCGACTTCGTGCGGGACGACTGTCGGATCACGGTGCTGCCGCCCGGCAGCGGTCCCGCGGCGCTCCGCACGCTGGCGGCCGCGCTCGGCGAGGACCCGGCGCGCCTGGCCGAGCTCTGGGTTGCGTGCGGCTCGGCATCCGCGCCCGAGGTCATCGCCGCGCCGCCACCGGCGGTGGCACCTGCGTCGCTCCCCACCGCGGCCGCGGCCCCGCCCCCGGGAATGCCCGGACAGGCGGGCCACACCGCGCCCGCCACCCCGCCCGACGCGCCGCCCGACGTGCCGCCCGAGCTGGCCCGCTCCTCCGCCCACCCGCTGGCCCGTCCCGCCGACGCCGCGTCCCTGCCTGAACCGACCCGGGCCAAGCCCGTGGCCGGCGGCTCGATCCGGGTGGACGCCGACAAGCTCGACCACCTCATCAACCTGGTGGGCGAGCTGATCATCGCGGCGGCACGCACCGATCTGGTCGGACGCCGCACCCACAACCCCGATCTCCAGGGGTGCACCTCCACCCTGTCCAGCCTGGTCCAGGACGTCCGTGACAGCGCGCTGCAGCTGCGGATGGTCAAGATCGCCGCGACGTTCAGCCGGTTTCAGCGGGTGGTGCACGATCTGGCGCGCGAGCTCGGGAAGGACATCGGCCTCGTGCTCTCGGGCGAGGACACCGAGCTCGACAAGACCGTGGTCGAGAAGCTCTCCGATCCTCTCATGCACCTGGTGCGCAACGCCATCGATCACGGCATCGAGGCCGAGGATCGTCGCCGGGCGCTCGGCAAGCCCCCGCGGGGGACGGTCAAGCTCAACGCCTTTCACGACTCCGGGAGCATCGTGATCGAGGTCAGCGACGACGGCGGCGGCCTCAAGCGCGATCGGATCCTGGCCAAGGCCGTGGAGCGGGGGCTGGTCGAGCCCGGTCGGCCCCTCGGCGATCCGGAGGTCTTCGCGCTGATCTTCGAGCCGGGTTTCTCGACCGCCGACCAGGTCACCAACCTCTCCGGACGCGGGGTCGGCATGGACGTCGTCAAGCGCAACATCCTGGCCCTGCGCGGCAGCGTCGACATCACCAGCGCCGAAGGTCGGGGGACGACCGTCAGCGTCCGGGTGCCCCTGACCCTGGCCATCATCAATGGCTTCCTCGTGGGCATCGGGGCCTCGGTCTATGTCATCCCGCTCGACGTCATCGAGGAGTGCCTGGAGTTCACCGCCGAGCCGGGGCACGACTTCACCAACCTGCGGGGCCGGGTGTTGCCCGTCGTGCGTCTTCGGGACGTCTTCCAGCTCCCGGCCGCCACCATCGCGGCCCGCCGCGAGAGCATCGTGGTCGTCAATTGCGGCGGGCGACGGACCGGGCTGGTGGTGGACACCCTGCTCGGCGAGTTCCAGACCGTCATCAAGCCGCTCGGCGACATCTTCGACCGGGTGACCTGCGTCGGCGGCTCGACCATCCTCGGCAACGGCGAGGTGGCCTTGATCCTGGACGTGGCCGCGCTGGTGGAGCAGGCGCGGGAAAACGCTCGTCCGAGCTGGAGGTCCGACCAGAAGTTGGGCTCCCCAGGCCAGGCCCTGGCTCCGTCGCCCCGATCGATCCCCAGAAACCTGCCCACCCCCGCCGCTCCCACGGCAGAGGAGATCCCCAGATGAACGCCAGTGGAAAATCGACCCCCGCGCCCACCGAGCGGGCCGGGGGGGTGGACGGAGCGGGTGCCCAGCACCTCACCTTCATGCTGAGGGGCGAGCAGTTCGCGATTCGCATCCTGGCGGTCAAGGAGATCATCGAGTACGGCCAGGTCACCGCGGTACCCATGATGCCGAGCTGGATGCGGGGGGTGATCAACCTGCGCGGCGCGGTCCTGCCGGTGGTGGACCTGTCCGCGCGCTTCTCGGAGAAGCCCGCGGAGATCACCCGGCGCACCTGCATCGTGATCGCGGAGGTCAAGGTCCGGGGAGAGTCCCGGGACGTCGGGATGATCGTCGACGCGGTGAACGCGGTGCTGGACATCCCCGCCTCGGAGATCGAGCCTGCCCCCAGCATGGGTGCGATGGTGCGCAGCGAGTTCATCAGCGGCATGGGCAAGATCGACGGCCGCTTCGTGATCATCCTGAATCCGGAGCGGGTGCTCTCGGAGTCCGAGCTGGCCGCCTCCGGCGAGCTCGGCGGCAAGCCGACAGCCTCTGCCACCTTCCGGATCGGCGCGACGCCATGACTCCGCGGCTCGGCACCTTCGATCCTCGATCCCGAACCCCGGCCCTCTCCACTCAACCCAAGGTTTCCCAATGACAATCGCAAAGAAGATGATCGCGCTCGTGGTGTCCGGCCTGCTCGGGATCCTGCTGCTGGTGGCCGTCGGACAGAACCAGATCGGGAAGGTCTACGAGTCCGCCAACTTCGCCAACGTGAACACCGTCCCCAGCCTGGTGGTGATCGACGAGGCCTTCGCCAACCTGGCGCTGCTGCGCACCCAGCTGTGGCAGCACCTGGCCGTGACCGATGAGGGCAAGCGCGCGGAGATCGAGCTCAAGATCAACGAGAACCGCCGCAAGGTCGACGACGCCTTCAAGAAGTACGAGCAGACCGGGATGATCGCCGACGACCGGGATCGGGCCGGCCTCGAGGCCTCGCGCGCGGCCCTGATCGAGTGGGACGGTACCCGCGAGCGGGCGATGGCCCTCTCCCGCCAGGGAAAGAGCAACGAGGGCCGTGACCTCCTGCTGGCCAACCAGGCGCTCGCCGCCAAGGTATGGGATGCCTTCATGGCCCATCGCCAGATCAACGTGAACGCCGGGCTCAAGGCCGCCGAGGTCGCCGTGGCGGCCAAGAGCGCGGCCACCACGATCTCCCTCTCGGTCGCGCTGGCCACGGTCCTGGCCGTGAGCCTGATCGGGTTCTTCATCGCCCGCAACATCACCCGGCCCCTCGGCGAGGCCGTCAGCGCCGCCAGCCGTCTGGCCGACGGCGATCTCACCATGAAGCTGTCGTCCGAGTCCAAGGACGAGACCGGTCAGCTCCTCGTGGCCATGCAGCGGATGATCACCAAGCTCGCCGAGGTGGTCTCCGAGGTCAACGGCGGGGCCGATGCGCTCGCCAGCGCCTCCGGGGAGGTGAGCGCGACCGCCCAGTCCCTCTCGCAGGCCTCGAGCGAGCAGGCCGCCAGCGCCGAGGAGACCAGCAGCTCGATCGAGGAGATGACCAGCTCCATCGCCCAGAACACCGAGAACGCCAAGGTCACCGACGGCATGGCCACCCAGGCCGCCCGCCAGGCGATCGAGGGCGGCGAGGCGGTCAAGGCCACCGTGGTGGCCATGAAGCAGATCGCCCAGAAGATCGGGATCATCGACGACATCGCCTACCAGACCAACCTCTTGGCGCTGAACGCCGCCATCGAGGCCGCCCGGGCCGGCGAGCACGGCAAGGGGTTCGCGGTGGTGGCCGCAGAGGTGCGCAAGCTCGCCGAGCGCAGCCAGGTGGCCGCCCAGGAGATCGGGACCGTGGCCAGCAGCAGCGTCGAGCTGGCCGAGAAGGCCGGCAAGCTGCTCGACGAGATGGTCCCGAGCATCAAGAAGACCTCGGATCTGGTCCAGGAGATCACCGCGGCCTCGCAGGAGCAGGCCTCCGGCGTCGGGCAGATCAACTCGGCCGTCAGCCAGCTGAGCCAGACCACCCAGCAGAACTCGTCCAGCTCCGAAGAGCTGGCGGCCACGGCCGAGACCATGAGCAGCCAGGCCGAGCACCTCCAGACCACCATGGCGTTCTTCCGCCTCGACGGCGCGTCGCGGACCAAGGTGGTGAGCCTGCTGCAACGCAAGGCCCCGCCCAGCGCCCATCGCAACGGCGTCAAGCGTCCCCCGAGCGCCAAGTCCGCCTCGAACCTGGCCCTGGCGGTGGCGGACGAGCCGGACGAAGCCCACTTCGCCAAGTACTAGGCTCGAGCCGCCTTGTACGAGCTGAGCGACCGCGAGTTCGGGCTGTTCCAGCGGTTCATCTTCGAGGCCGCCGGCATCTCGCTCGCGGCCTCCAAGAAGCTGCTGGTCGCCGGGCGCCTCGGCAGGCGCCTGCAGGAGCGCAACGCCGCCGGCTTCGCCGACTACTTCCGGCTGCTCGCCAGCGGCACCGAGCCCGCCGAGGTCCAGACGGCGGTCGACCTGCTGACCACCAACGAGACCTACTTCTTCCGGGAGTCGACCCACTTCGATCTCCTCGGGGCCACGGCCCGCGCCTCCCGGGGCGGCGCCGGGCCCTTCCGGGTCTGGAGCGCCGCGAGCTCCACCGGCGAGGAGGCCTACAGCGTCGCGATGGTGCTGGCGGACGCTCTCGGGGATCGGCCCTGGCAGGTGGTCGGCTCCGACATCAGCCTGCGGGTCCTCGAGCGGGCGCGCCGCGGCCACTACCCCGACGAGCGGACCCGTCAGGTCCCGGAGGCCTATCGCCGCCGCTTCTGCCTGCGCGGCATCGGGCATCAGGCCGGGACCGTGCTCGTCGAGCGCGGCCTGCGCAGCCGGGTGGAGTTCCTCCAAGTCAACCTCGACAGGGCCTTGCCGCCCCGCCTCGGGAGGTTCGACGTGATCTTCCTGCGCAACGTGATGATCTACTTCAGCCAGGACACCAAGCGGCAGGTCGTCGCGCGCGTGCTCGCGGCCCTCAAGCCGGGGGGCACCTTCTTCATCGGCCACTCCGAGAGCCTGAACGGCGTGAGCGAAGCCGTGCGCGCGACGGGACCCTCGATCTATCGGAAGGTCTGACCCGTGCGAGCCGCCTCCGCCTCCGCCATCGACATCTTCCTGCAGCCCGGGGAGCACTTCGTCGGGGACGACACCTTCCGCATCCGCACCCTGCTCGGATCCTGCGTCGCCATCACCCTGTGGCATCGCGCGCGGCGGGTGGGGGCGATGTCGCACTTCCTGCTGGCGAACCGCGGCACCAGCTCCTCTGGCGAGCTCGACGGCCGCTATGGCGACGAGGCCGTGGCCCTCATGGCCGAGGGACTCGCCCGGGCGGGCGTGCGGGTCGGGGAATGCCAGGCCAAGCTCTTCGGAGGTGGCAACATGTTCCCCGGGCTGTCCCTCGGGGGGCCGACCAGCGTCGGACGCGTCAACGGAGACGCCGCCCGCGAGCTGGTCCGGGCCCTCGGGGTGCGGGTGGTCTCCGAGAGCCTCTTCGGGGTGGGCCACCGCAACGTGGTGCTCGACATCCGCACGGGCGACGTGTGGGTGCGGCGACCGGGCCCGGGCAAGGCGGCCGGGGTGCAGCAAGGAGAAGCAGGATGATCAAGGTGCTCATCGTCGATGATTCCGCGGTCGTGCGCCAGGTCATGACCGAGCTGCTGAGCGCGGATCCGGGCATCACGGTGGTCGGCGCGGCCGGCGACCCGCTGGCGGCCATGCAGCGCATGCGCGTGGCGTGGCCCGACGTGATCTTGCTCGACGTGGAGATGCCGCGCATGGACGGCATCACCTTCCTGAAGAAGATCATGGCCGAGCGACCGACCCCGGTGGTCATGTGCTCGACGCTCACCGAGAAGGGAGCGCAGACCACCATGGAGGCGCTCGGCGCCGGGGCGGTGGCGGTCATCACCAAGCCCAAGCTCGGCGTCAAGCAGTACCTGGCCGATGCATCCAACGACGTCATCGCGGTGGTTAAGGCCGCCGGGCGCGCCAACGTCAAGCGGCTCGCGCCGCGCCACCCGGTGCCCGAGGTGCGCCAGAAGCACACCGCGGACGTGATCCTGGCGGCGCCGACGGCGGCCGCGAGCTCGGCCATGATCCGCACCACCGAGCGCGTGGTCGCGATCGGCACGTCGACCGGCGGCACGCTGGCCCTGCAGGAGGTGCTCACCCGCCTGCCGCGCGTGTCACCCGGAATCGTGATCGTCCAGCACATGCCAGAGACCTTCACCGCCGCCTTCGCGGCGCGGCTCGACAGCCTGAGCGAGATCGAGGTGAAGGAGGCCGCCAGCGGCGATCGGGTGATCCCGGGGCGCGCGCTCATCGCCCCCGGCGGCCGGCACATGCTGCTCAAGCGCAGCGGCGCACAGTACTTCGTCGAAGTGGTGGACGGACCGCTGGTCAGCCGCCACCGGCCGTCGGTCGATGTCCTCTTCCGCTCGGTCGCCAAGGCCGCCGGCTCCAACGCCCTCGGGATCATCATGACCGGGATGGGCGACGACGGGGCCGCCGGGCTGCTCGAGATGCGCAAGGCCGGCGCCCGGACCGTCGCGCAGGACGAGGAGACCTGCGTCGTCTACGGCATGCCCAAGGAGGCCGTCAAGTGTGGCGCGGTCGAGCGCTCGCTCCCCCTCGGGTCGCTGGACCGCGAGATCCAGGCGCAGCTCACTTAGGACCGCTGCCGGTCGGTCGAGAGGTCTCGGACGTCGGAGTTCGGCCGGGAGCGAGGAGAGTCGGAAAGCCAAGCGCGCTTCCATTCCTCCTATCCCCTCGCCCCGCGGAGAGGGGATAGGGGCGGAGATCCGCCTCTCGCGCGACCTTGACGTGACATGCACGTGCGCATTTGATGGACCTCGTGAAGGATTCCCCGGCTCATTCGCTCCCGCTCCGGCTCGTCTCCGTCCTGTGGCTGGTCGCCGCCGCGCTGGCCGGGTGCCGCAGCGTGGTTCCCCTCCACCCCTTCATCCTTTCGCAGCGGCGCCCGATCATCTTCGCGCACCGCGGGGGTGGCGGCACTGGCCCCGAGGCCACCTTGCCCGTCATGCTCGCGACCCACGCGCGGAACCCCGCCGCGGTCATCGAGTTCGACGTGCACATGTCCCGCGATGGCCAGCTCGTGGTCCTGCATGACGACACCGTCGACCGGACGACCAATGGGACCGGCAAGGTGACGGATCTGACCTTGCCCGAGCTCGAAGCCCTCGACGCGGGCTATTGCGCGACGCCCGACCAGGGCGACGGCACCGACGATACCGGGACCTGCCACCACGCCGACCCCATCCGGTTTCCTTTTCGGGGCAAGGGGTACGTCATTCCCACCCTCCGGGCGATCCTCGCGGCCCTGCCGCCCGAGACCTTCATGAGCGTCGAGGTCAAGCAGCCCGGGATCGAGCGCGCGGTGAGCGATGCCCTGCGCGCGACCGGCCACCTCGACCGGATGGTGGTCGGCTCCGCCAACGACGACGAGGCCACGCGGATCCGGAGCGCGCTGCCGAGGGTGGCGGGTTACCTGCCCGTTGGGGCGGCGAAGTGCTTCGTGCTCGGCGCCAAGGCCGGCCTCGGGTACGCGGCCTGTCCCATCTACGCGGTGTTCGCGTCGCCGCTCGCCGGGGGCGGGCTGGCGCTCGACACCCGCGGGGTGATCGGTGCCGCCCACGACGTCGGGATGGCGGTGGTGTACTGGACCATCAACGACGCGCCGACCATGGAGCGGCTCTTCCGGCTGGGAGCGGACGGGATCTACACCGACTATCCCGACCGCGCGCGCATGGTCCTCGACCGACTTCGCGGCGAGGGCGCCGCGAAGTGACCGCCCGGGCGGCGGGCGGGGCGCCGGGCGATCAGATCTCGGCGAGGCCGCGCGCAACAGCCGTGCGCAGCACCTCTTCGGGCTGGGCCCCGCTGACGGCCAGGTGTCCGTTGATCAGGAAGAAGGGGACCCCGGTTATCCCCTGGGCGCTGGCTTCGGCCGCCTCGGCCCGGGTGAGCTCGCGCTCCGACGGGCTGTCGAGCAACTCGGCGGCCTCGGCCGGCGTGAACCCGTGCCGGCTGGCGAGCTCCCCGAGGACGGCGGGATCGGAGATGTTCCTCGCCTCGAGAAAGTTCGCTGCGAAGAGATCCCGCACGAGGGCCCGCTGGGTCCCCCGGGCCCCGGCGTGCCGGACCAACGTGTGGGCGGCGATGGTCGGGTAGGAGCGCGGCTGCCGGGAGAGATCGAGCTCGATCCCCGACTTTCGGGCCTCGGCCTCGAGCCGCGCCCACAGCGCCTTCGGCTCCACCCCGTACTTCCGACGCAGCATGGCCGGAATGTCCTTCCCCTCGGGCGGCGTCGCCGGATCGAGCAGGAAAGGACGGTGACGGACCTGCGCCGCACCCTCCGCCAGCGCCCCCGCTGCCTCGAGCCCGGCCAGCACGCGCTCGAGGCGCGCGTTGCCCACCAAGCACCACGGGCAAACGATGTCCGAGAACACGTCGATCGTGAGGGGCCGCGCCCGGGCGGGAAGCTGGTCGTCCATCTCTCTCGGATGCCGGGCAACCGCCGCGGTTACGGTGAGCAATGGACGCACCTGCTCGGTCTGGCAGGCGCCGAGACCCCAGGGTTTCCAGTGCACGCGGAAGACCCACACGCCGACCTCAAGGGCCCCGCGGGTTCGCCGGTAACCCGGGTGGCATCCGGGTGAGTGCGATCCGCTCCCGCTCGGAGATTTGTGGTGGCGAGGCTGGGGTGGAGATCTCTGCTGTCCGATCGCCACGACGTGACATTCCGTGCGCGGCGAAGCCGACCCGAGGAGATCCCATGCTCAGCAACTTCAAGATTGGTACACGCCTCACGCTCGCGTTCGGGTTGGTGGCGGCCCTCATGAGGGGTCCTTCGCCGAGCTGAAGGACTACGCCAACCGGACGGTCCAGAAGCTGGCAGAGGTGGTCACCGAGGTGGGCGCCGGCGCCGAGACGCTGTCGAGCGCGGCCGGGGAGCTGACCGCCACCGCCCAGAGTTTCTCGCAGGCGACCAGCGAGCAGGCCGCGAGCGTGGAGCAGTCGAGCGCCTCGGTCGAGGAGAACAGTCGAAGGGGTCTCGCAGATCAACTCCGCCATGGGCCAGCTCAGCCAGACGACCCAGCAGAACGCCTCCGCCTCCGAGGAGCTGGCCGCCACGGCCGGGGCGATGAGCAACCAGGCGCAGCACCTGCAGCACTCGATCTCGTTCTTCAGCGTGACCCGCGCGCGGGGAGGAGCCCCGAGCCCGGCGCTGACCCCGCGCAAGCCGAGCCCATCTCGCCTGGATCCTCCGCGACGTGTCGCCCCATCGCGACCGCGGAGCGCCGGCGGCGCCAGCAACGGAGGCATCGGCAACACTGGCACCAACGGAGCCATCGCCGGCCTGGAGCCGGTGGACGAGTCGCTCTTCCGCAAGTTCTGAGCGTCATCCCCCCTGACCCAGCGACCACCCCCCGGTTTCAACCTCGAGTCAAGGCCCGGTCGGGGCGGTGATCGGAGCCGCGATCGGCAGGGAGGACGCGGCGTCGCGCGGGAAGCGGTAGAGGCCGAAGTACCCCGACGCGACGTAGGCCTCGTCGCCCGAGAAGGCGATGGTGTTGGCCCACCCGAGCGTGCGCAGGAACTGCTTGCCCACCGGCCCGCTCGGGTTGGTCACGTCCACGTCGAGGATCCCGTCTCCGACGATGTTCATGTAGAGCTGGCCGTTGTGCGTGCCCATGAACTGCACGCCCTGCGTGCCGGTGGCCTGGTCGTACACCCGGTCGAGCTTGAAGCCGCCGAGGTCGAAGATCTCCAGCCGGTCCGAGGTGTCGTCGAGCGTCAGCGCCGCGGTCCTCACCGCCACGCCGCTGCCTGCCGTCGGAGCGCCGCCGCTGACGACGCCCCCGCCGTAGAAGTACCCGTAGGACGGATTGACGTTGACCAGGAGGGCGTTGCCCTCGACGACCAGATCGCTCACGGACTGGTCGCTGAAGCGCGCGGTGTCCACCAGCTCGGCCAGTCCCGGCTGGCCCGCCGCGGTCAGATCCCGCAAGAGGTTGAGCTGCGTGTCCGAGCGCCAGACGGGGGCTCCGGTGCTGTCGGTGGTCTGGGAGTTGACCACGTCCGTGGTCAGGTACGCGCGCCCCCCCGACGCGTGCATCCAGGTCCGGATCAGGGTCCCCGGCAGGTTCACCGCCGGCTCAGCCTCCCAGACCGTGCCGGCCGCCGGAGCGGTCGCCCGATGCCAGCGCTGCGCATAGTGCCGGGTCTTCTCGAACTGATAGTTGCCGACCTGCCGGTAGCCGACGTGGTCCCAGAGGTTCAGGAAGAAGCCCGCGCCGTCGGCGCCATCCGTCACCAGGCCCGCCCAGGAGCGGTCGGTGCGTACGGGAATCGGGGCGCTCGACACCACCGGCGCGGCCGGGTTCGCCAGATCCACGGTGGTCAACTTCTGCCCCGAGGTCCGGCTGGCGTTGTCGTAGGTGTAACCCAGGAAGACGAGGGCGTCGGTGGTACCGACCCACGAGCTTCCCCCGTACCAGAACCAGTAGCCACCTCCGAACCCGCAGAAGTAGGGATAGTACGGATAGAGCGACTCGCTGGTGTCGACGCTGCCGATCTGCCGCGGGGCGGTGGGATCGCTGAGATCCCACACCAGGATGTTCGTGAGGTTGACCGGGGCGGCGATCGGGGAGGGAGCGGCCTTGGTGACGTCCTGCTGGATGTTGCGAAAGACGATCAGCTGCTCGCCATGGGGGACCACGTTCTGCACCCCGACGGCCGAGAAGCGCGACACGATCTCACCGGTCTCGGGATCGGTCCCTGCGCGCCGCACGCGGAACTCGGTCAGGCCGCTCGACGCCGAGTAGGACGCCCCGCCCATGTCGGTGATCGACTCGACCACGTAGTCGCCGTAGGTGAAGACGCGATCGACGTAGGGGGCCACCTCCACCACCGACTGGATCACCGGATTCTGCAGATCCTGGATGTCCGCGATCGAGATGTGCGTGTCGGACAGGTTGATGAGCATCCGGCGCGGGGTCGTCGGGTCCTCGTGGGTGAACACGATGGTGCGACGCACCTCCCCGTTGGGATGGACCAGGGTCCCGTAGTTCTGGATCACCGTCTGGTCCGCCGGCGCCTTGGCCGGATCGAACTTGGTGACGTCGTAGGACATGATCCCCACGGCGGTCTGGGTCTGGTACCACCACCAGCCGGTGTCCTGCGCCTTCTTGGCGTAGGAGACCGGGATGGTGATGACGGTGGTGTTGCCCTCCGTCTGCATGCCGATCATCTTGTGCGCCTGGTCGAGGTTCCAGTTGATCTCGGAGCTGACCCAGTCCCCGTCGACGGCGACGCACTGCCGCTGGACGAGCCGGATGGCGTCCAGGTTGCGCACGTCTATCAGGCTGACCGCCATGCCGACGCTGTGTCGGGCCTCGTTGCCCTGGAAGCCGGTGCAGGTCTGGCTGGTGTCCTGGCCGATGCCCACCAGGTACTGATTGCCCTCGACCAGTCGAAAGAGGCTGACGCTGCCGCTCAGGCCGTCGATGGACGACCGCACGGTCAGCTTGGTCGGATCGGCGAAGCTGATGGCGTAGAGGGGATCGATGGACTGGGCGGTGACGGCGTAGGCCACCTGGCGCGTGACGTCGAAGGCGCTGCCGCGCACCGTCTCGTCGGGCTTGCCGAAGTCGAGGCTCGACAGCTTGGCGGGGGCGTTGCCGTCGCTCACGTCCCAGGACTCCATGGTGTTCTGCACGAACTGCGTGCCGCTGCAGTTGGCGGTCGAGGTCCAGGCCTGGCGCGCGAAGATGCCGTAGTAGGTCCCCTTCTTGGTGGCGTCGTCGAACACGTAGGTCTGCTTGAACTGGTCGGTCAGGCTGCCGCGCGTCTCGAACTTGGTGTGCAGGCGGATGGCCCCCGACGGATCGCTGATGTCGATGATCGACACCACCGCCCGCTGGTCGCCGGCGTAGCTGCCGCAGGTCCACTGTCCGGATGTCCCCGTGCCGTTGCCGGTGCTCCTGCCCGGGCTCCAGGTGGACAGGTACCAGTTCTCGACCACCATGAGGGCGTTGCTGGTGGCGGCGATGGCGACGTCGGAGAAGGACCGGCTGACCTGACCCCCCGTCACCGGATCGGTCTCGTTCACGCTGCCGCCCTGGAAGATCTGCAGCTTTTGCGCGAGCACGAGGTTGGTGGGGTCGGCGACGTTGAAGGAATAGACCCACGCCTGCTCGGTCGTGGGGGTGGTCAGCTCGTACCGCCAGCCCCAGTAGTAGGACTGCGGGATGTAGGAGACGACGTAGATCGTGTTCTCGATCTTGCGCGAGACGCCCTCGCGCAGCTCGCCCACGATGTCGACCGACTTCAGCACCCGCGGGTTCGCCACGTCGGTGATGTCGATGGCGACCAGCTGGGAGACGTTGCGTCGCTCGAACTGCACCTTGCCGCTGACCTGGGACATGTAGAGCGAGTCGCGCAGCAGGGCGTAGACCACGTTGCCCTGGACGAACATCTCGATCGGGTACCCGTACACCGGCAGCTGCGACAGACGCTTGGGGTTCTTGGCGTCCGCCACGTCGTAGACGACGAAGCCCTTGTAGGTGTTGAGATAGAAGAGGCGGTTGTGATCGATGCGGTAGATGTCCGCCTCCTCCACCGCGCCGGTCCGGCCCATCGGCGCGGGGGCCGCCGCGGCGGCGTCCTTGCTTCCGATCGCGCCCATGGGGGTGGTGCCGGCGGCGGCGCCGGGGGCCGCCGTGGCAACCGAGCCGCCCAGAGTCCCCTGGCTCGGGCTGCGGGTGCCCGACCCGTTCGCCCCTTCCTCCCCTTCGAAGGAGGTCTGTCCGGGCGTCGCCGGCTTGGCTGGACCGGACCCCGACCCGGTGCAGCCGAGGCTGCTCAGCACGGCCAAGGCCGACAGGACCAACGAGGCCGACAGCCCCGCCGCGCCGGCAGATCGCCTGGCCACCGGGCGGATGGGGGCCAGCGTCGTATGGCCCGTACGGTGGAACCCTCCACTCTCCGATCGCGGATCTTGGCTCATGAACACCATCCTCCGCAGCAACCGTGCCAACCGCCGGAGGTGAGTCTTTCCGCGAGGTTGGTCGACTCCCGGGCGCGGCGGGACGTCAGGACTCTGAAATTTCTGCCGCACCCGTCGGAAAACTGAGGTCCCGGTCACGGCCCGGGCCCGCGCGGAGGTCGCGGACACCTGCCCGCAGCCTGTCCGCGGACAGGTGTCGCGCCTCCGCCTGGAACCCTGCGTCCCGACTCAGGTCTTTCCTGGCATGCCGGCTGCTGAGGGGTCGTTTCGCCACTCGATGGTCGAAACAAGGAGCCCCTCATGAGACTGAAATCTCGCATCGCCCTGCGCATCGCCTTCTCGGTCGGCGTCGCGACGGCTGCGCTCGCGCACGCGGCGTTCGGGCAGCCGGCGCCGACGCCAACGCCAACGACCGCGGCGGCAGCGGCCACCGCGGAGCCGACCGCCCCCACCTCCTCCCCCGGCGCGCCGGTCCCACCGAGGCTGGTGACGTTCGTGGACGCCACCTATCCAACGGAGGCCCGGGCTGCCGGCCTCGAAGGCGAGGTCGAGCTCGAGCTCACCGTCGACGTCACCGGCCACGTCAGCCAGGCCCGGGTGGTCGCTCCGGCCGGGCACGGCTTCGACGAGGCCGCCGAGGATGCCGCCCGGCGGTTCGTCTTCGAGCCGGCGAGGCGCGGCGCGCAGGCCATCCCGGCGCGCATCCGGTACCGCACCACCTTCGATCTCGCCCCGGGCCCCGCCCCGGCCACCACGGGAGCCCTGCTCGGCCGCGTCCTCGCCCGCGGAACGGGCCAGCCCGTCGAGGGCGCCGCGGTCACCCTGAGCGCGTCGGGCGGCTCGGGCGAGGACACGCGCACCGCGATCACCGACGCCGCCGGGAGCTTCCAGCTCCGCGAGCTGGCGCCCGGGCGGTTCGAGGTGAAGCTGGCGGCCTCGGGCCTGACGCCGCTCACCGCCGAGGAGGAGATCGCGCCGGGGTCGACCACCTCGGTGACCTATCGCCTCGAGAGCGCCAGCCCGACCACGGGCGCCGGACCCGCGGCGCTCGAATACGGCGCGACGGCCACCATCGAGGCTCCCGCGCGCGAGGTCACCAAGCGCAGCCTCGGCGGTGACGAGCTGCTGCGCGTGGCGGGCACCCGCGGCGATCCATTGAAGGCCATCGAGTACATGCCCGGCGTGGCCCGCTCGCCGCAGGCCGAGTTCGTGATCATCCGGGGCTCCTCGCCCGCCGACTCGGAGGTGCAGTTCGAGGGGGCCCCGGTGTACCGGCTCTACCACTTCGGGGGGCTGACGAGCTTCGTGCAGCCGCGCCTGCTCGCCAAGATCGACCTCTATCCCGGGAACTTCTCGGCCCGCTTCGGACGGAAGATGGGCGGCATCATCGACGTGGCGGTGCGCGATCCCAGGACCGACGGGCTGCACGGGATGGTCGACATCAACCTCGTCGACAGCTCGTTCCTGTTCGAGGGTCCGCTCGGCCCGAGCTGGTCGTTCGCCATCGCCGCCAAGCGCAGCTACATCGATCTGTTCATCGACAAGCTGGTGCCGAAGGACGAGCTCCAGGTCACCGCCGCCCCCGTGTACTGGGACTACCAGGCGATGCTGGCGTACAAGCCGAGCAGCCGGGATCGCCTCCGGGCCATGGTGTACGGCTCCTACGACGATCTCCGCCTGATCCTGGCCCACCCCGACGACGCCGATCCCGCCATCCGCGGTGGGCTCAGCTCGCGCAGCGTGTTCCACCGGGGGCAGCTCACCTGGCAGCACCAGTACGGCACCGCCATCGAGCACGAGATCAACCTGTCGGTCGGCCCCTACTCGTTCAACCAGAGCGTGGGCCCCGGGCTCACCTTTCAGATCCCGGGGTACGACAGCTTCCTGCGCGCGGAGTGGCGCGACCAGGTGTCCGAGCGGGTGCGGCTGATAGGCGGGCTCGATCTCGCGTACACCTGGTTCAACGGGAACTACAACGGTCCAGCCGTCACGCAGCTCGACGGTGATCCCAACCCCTTCGGGCCTCTCACCGGTCAGCAGAACGTTCAGGTCGACCGCCGCTTCGACTCGTTCCGCCCGGCGGCCTACGCCGAGGCGGTCTGGCAGGCGACCGATCGCCTGACCTTGGTCCCCGGCGGGCGCGTCGACTACTCCTCCGACCTCCAGCGCTGGACCTTCGATCCGCGGCTCACCACCCGCTTCCAGCTCACCGCGACCACCACCCTCAAGGGGGGAGTCGGCCTCTTCTCGCAGGCGCCTCAGTTCCCCGAGAGCCTGCCGGTCGTCGGGAACCCGCACCTGCGGCCATCGCACGCGCAGCACTACAGCCTCGGCGTGGAACAGGACGTCGGTGCGCGGCTCAAGCTGACGGTCGAGGGGTTCTACAAGCGGCTGAGCCTTCTCACCGTGAACAGCCCGGTGCCGGGCCAGAACCTCGACAACGATGGAATCGGCCGGATCTACGGGGCCGAGGCGTCGGCCAAGCTGCGACCGACCAGCCGGTCGAGCGGATTTCTGTCCTACACCCTCTCGCGCAGCGAGCGGAACGATCACGGCACGACGTGGCGCCTGTTCAACTGGGACCAGACCCACATCTTGACCGTGGCTGGCTCGTACCGGCTCGGCCGCGGCTGGGATCTGTCGGGGACCTTCCGCTACGTCACCGGCAACCCGCTCACTCCCGCCGTCGCCAGCGTCTACAACGCCAACACCGACACCTACAAGCCCGTTTACGGCGCCATCAACAGCGCGCGCAGCAACGCCTTTCACCGGCTGGATCTGCGCGTCGAGAAGAGCTGGGCCGTCGCGAGCGGCAACCTCGCCCTCTACCTCGACGTGCAGAACGCCTACAACCGAAAGAACGAGGAGGGCCGCGGCTACAACTACGACTACACCCAGTCGGGCGTGGTCTCTGGCCTCCCCATCCTCCCCACCTTTGGAATCCGCGGCGAGCTCTAGCCAGCCGCGACGACAGACAGGAGAAAGCACCATGACGACCAGCGTACGCAGCTTCGCCAACGGACCCGAGACCAGCCATCGACTTGCCCTTGCCCTTGCCCTCGCTCGCCGAGGCATCACGACCCGGGCGATCGGGACGACCGTCGTGACCGTCCTGGTCGGCTCGGTCCTCGCCGGATGTGGTCCGAGCTTCGACCCGGCCTCGCTCATCGAGACGGCCCGCGTGGTCGGGGCCCGGGTGGAGGTGGTCGGCGCGCCCGACCGGGCCTCGCCGAAGCCGGGCGAGACCGCCCAGGTGACCTGGCTCGTCACGGCACCCGACACGCTGCCGCCGCTCGCGTGGGCCTACGCCCTGTGCGTTCCTGGCACCGTCGATGGCAAGGTCGCGCTCGGCTGCAAAGGCGCTCCCCTGGCCGTCTTCCAGGGGACGAGCGCTCCCCCACGAATCTCGTTCACCGCTCCCGCCGCAGAGGCGCTCGGCGGCGCGGCCAGCCTGAACGTGTACGGACAGATCTGCGCGGGCGTCGGCTCGACCCCCACCTTCGACCCGGACAGCGGCATCCCCGGCTGCACCGGCGACGGCGCGAGCACCACCGCCTCGGTGTCGATTGGCCTCGAGCTCGGCACCGACGTCAACCACAACCCGACGGCCGATCGCGCCTTCACCCTCGACGGTCAGCCCTGGGCGCCCCTGGCGGCGGCGAGCGACCCGTGCGTGGTCGGCCCGCGGATGCCGGCTGGAACCAAGGACCACCTCATCGGGACCACCACGGAAGGCTCCGACCGGGAGACCTTCACGGCACAGCTCGGAGATCCGCCGGTGCCCACGGCGGCCCGCGAGAGTCTGCAGATCTCGCACTTCACGACGGCCGGCAAGCTCCAGAGCCAGTTCGCCTTCGTGGAGGCCGCCGATAACGCCGCCGAGACCACCGTGACGGTGAAGTGGGAGGCCCCCAAGGCCTCCGAGGTCCCGGCGGCCGGCCTCCCCGTGACGTTCACCTTCGTGGTGCGCGACGATCGGGGCGGCACCGACTGGACCACCCGCACCGCCTGCGTGACACGTTAGAGCGGGCTTGATCACGCTGCGCGGATCCCCTACCGTTCACCGTCGATGGCCCGCCGCCGGCGGGGTCGACCGTGAAGCTCGCGCTCATCGTGCCCGGAGGGTTCCACCCGGGGGGCCGGGACAACGTCATCCCGGCGCTCGTCAGCCTGGCCGAGGAGCTGGCCCGCCGCCACACGGTGCACGTGTTCGCCTTCGGCGGGCCGGGACCGGTGACCCACGATCTCATCGGAGGCGCCGAGGTTCACCAGCTCGGAGATCCGGCCACCATCGATCCCCCTCGGCGTGCCCGCACCCTTCGGTTGCTGGCCAGGCTGGCCCGCCAGCTGGCGGGGGAGCTGGCCGACGCGGACCGGGCTCGGCCCTTCCAGATCCTGCATGCGTTCTGGGCCAACGAGCCCGGGCTGCTGGCGGGCGCGCTCGGCCGCTGTACGGGGCGACCGGTGGTGGTGAGCGTCGGGGGTGGCGAGGCGGCCAGGCTCCCCGACATCGGCTACGGCGGCGCACGGTCGCTGGCGGGACGCGGGACCCTGGACCTGTCCCTGAGGCTCGCCCGCGCCGTCACGGTCGGCAGCCAGTTTGCTCGAACCTTCTTGCCGGGGTGGGCGGCAGCGCGCGCGACGGTGGTTCCTCTCGGGATAGATGGGAGCCGCTTCGCGGCTTCGCCCGGCGGCCGGCCCGTCGGTCCGCCGTGGCGGCTCCTCCACGTGGGCAGCCTCAACCCGGTCAAGGACCACCGCACCCTCCTCCACGCGGTGGCGAGGGTGGTGGCGGACGGCACCGATGTGACGCTCGACTGCATCGGCGAGGACACCCTCGGCGGTCGGGTGCAGTCCGAGGCGCGCGCGCTCGGCCTGGGCGAGCGGGTGCGATTTCATGGGCACCTGCCCAACCCGGAGCTGGCGCCGTTCTATCGGAACGCGCACCTGCAGGTGGTCTCCTCGCGCTACGAGAGCCAGTCCGTGGCGGTGCTCGAGGCGGCGTCGGCGGGTCTGCCGACGGTGGGTACGGCGGTGGGCCTGCTCGCCACCATGGCGCCCGCGGCAGCCGCCGTGGTGGCCCCGGGCGACGCCGAGGGCCTGGCCCACGCCATCGAGCGCCTCCTCGACCACGGGCTGGAGCGCCGGGCGATGGCCGAGGCGGCCCAGGCCTTCGGACGCGCGCACGACGTGGCCTCGACCGCGCGGGCCTTCGAGCGGATCTACGCCGACCTCGGGGCCGGCCCGAGCTGAAGCGCATCGAGCCGAGCCCAGCCGCACGAGAGGCGCGAGAGGCAGAGGCGCGCGCGGTTCATTCGCCCGGGCGCGGGAGCTTGCGCCCGAGGAGGACCGGCATCCGTGGCCCGTGAGCTCCGGCTCGCCATCGCCCCACCATCCCCCGCAAGGTTCCGAGGCCAGGGCTCAAGGTGACGAAGTGAAAGCGGCCGGCCCCGTCGAGCTCGGCCCGGGTCAGCCCGTGGTATCGCCGGGCCAGATGCGCGGCCCCGAGGGAGCCGTAGTACTCGAGCGTCCGGAGCCAGGCCCGGTGGCGGGCGAGCCCATCCGGATAGACGGGCGAGTCGGCGATGAGCAGGATCCCCGTCGGCCGCAGCACCCGCGCGAGCTCGCCGAGGGCCGCCGCCAGATCGACGGCGTAGTGCAGGGAGGCGGCGGCGATCACCACGTCGAAGGTCTCGTCCCGCAAGGGAAGGGCCTCGAGCTCGCCGCGCACCCGATGCACCCGGGGATCGTCGATGGCCCCGAGACCGGCGGAGGTGGCGTCGACGTCGATGGCCGTGACCCGGTGCGTGCCGGCGAGCCGCCGCGCCAGCCAGCCATTGCCCGCGCCCACGTCGAGGATGCGCTGGCCCGACGGGCGCAGGGCGAGGGCGGCCCGCATCACGAGGTAGTGAAGCGCGCGCACGCGCCACACGGCCGCGTTGCGTCCGGTGGCGTCGCGGAAGGGCAACTGACGCGCGAAGGCCGGATGATCCGAGGCAAAGCCCTCCTCGACGCGCAGACGGTGGTAGTCCGCGAGGAACCGTCGCAAGGGCCCTCCCTCGGGCTCGTCGCCGATCATCCCAGCCATCCTTTGGCTTCTCTGGTCGCCACGCCGGCGGCCCGGACCGCGCGATAGGCGGCCAGGGCCCGCTCCCCGACCACCGGCCAGGCGAGCTCACGGTCGAAGTACGCACGCACGCCCCGACGGCGTCGGGCGGCCTCCTCCGGGGAGGCGTCCGCCGGCGAGCAGGCCACCATCGCGGTCGCCGCCGCGCCGGCGTCGCCCACCGGGAAGAAGGCCCCCACCCGGCCCCCATCCAGGATGCGCCGGAACGCAGGGATGTCGCTGACGACGGGGGTGACCCCGAAGGACAGCGCCTCGAGCAGGGCGAAGCCGGAGCCCTCGTGATGACTGCCGAGCACGAAGACGTCGGCCGCTGCGTACAGGCCGACGAGCGCCGCCTGGGGCAGGCGGCCACGCAGGTGGACGTGCCCGGAGAGCCGCGGCCGGAGCGAGACGGCGCGCTCGATCTCGGGCAGAAGCTCGGCGGTGCTGAACACCATGGTCAGCGACGCCGTCGGGCGGACAGCGAGCAGGCGCTCGAATCCCGCGAGCACGGTCAGGGGATCCTTGTTGGCATCGAGCCGGCCCACCCACAGGAGGGCGGGCGACCCGGGCAACGCCGGGCGGGATTCTCCGGCGGCGGCCGCAGCGACGGCGGGACCATCGCCGAGATCGGTGCTGCTCTCCAGGATCTCGTGGACGCCTTGCCGGGCCGAGAGGATGCCGGCCGCACGCCAGGGCCGGGCCAGCTCGTCGGCCGTGAAGAAGAAGCCATCCGCCGCGCGCAGCCCCACCCGATGGAGCGCGCACCAGCGGCGGCTGCGAAATCCCGCCGAGCCATCGTGGATTCCACCGTGATCTTGCACGACGATGGTTGTGCGGGACGGCAGCCGGAGGCGGAGATGGCGGACGAGGAGCGGGAAGATCAACCCATCCACGTGCACCACCGCCGGAAGGGCCGCCTCGATCGCGCGCACCACCCGCTCTCCCCAGTACCACGGGGGCACGAGGGGTGGACCACCGTCGCTCACGAATCGGTAGAGGACGCCTTCGCGCCGCAGCTCCACATCGCGGTGGAAACGCTGCACCACCGTCACCGAACCAGCTCCCGCGCGGAGGAGAGCCTGGCTCCACCGGCCGAGCGTCGCGTAGCGCCCGAGCAGCGCCTCCGGGTCCCGGACCCCGGGCTCGAAGGGGCAGCTGACGAGGACGATGGACAGCGGCGGGTCCGCCGGGGGCTCTGCCGGCGAAGGGGGCGGCGTCTCACCCCGCGCGGCGCGGAGATACGCTCCGGTGTGCAGCACGGCCCGGACCAGCTGTCGCGCGCCGGCGCGAAGGCGGCGCGCGCGCGCCAGGCGAACGGTCTCGGTGAGGGCACCCTCGACGATGGCGCGTTCACACAGGCGATACCCCTGCCTGGCCATCTCCGCCTGGGCGGGGGTGTTCTCGGCCGACGCCACCAGCTTCCGGCGCACGTAAGGCAAGCCGATCGTCCGACCACGGGGTCTGATCCAGGTGGGAGCGGGGTGTTGCCGGTACTCCATCACCACCTGGTCGACGAACGCGAAGTCCCCGAGGCGCGACAGGCGCAGCCACATGTCGTAGTCATCCGCCGGAACGGCGCGGGCGTCGAAGGGACCGACGCGATCGATGGCGGCCCGCCGGATCACCGCCGTCCCCACCGGGATGCAGGTGCAGATGACCAGGTTCGCGAAGCTGGTGGGCCGCCCCCGGGGCCAGGCGACTTGCCGACCGCCTTCGACGCCCTGCCGATCCCGAAGATGGCGCTCGAGCTCGCCCCGCCGGACGAGCTGCCCCGCCTCATCGATGAAGCGTCCGAGCCCGTGCGCGCCCACCGCGCCCTCCGCGCGGGCCAGCGCCGCGAGGAGGACCGACAGAGTCCCCGGGAGCCAGCGATCGTCGTGATCGAGAAAGGCCACCAGCTCGACGCCATCGCCCAGCTCCGCCAGACCGCGGTTTCTGGCCATCGCCACGCCCTGGCGCTCTTGCCTGACGAAGCGGATGCGCGGTTCGCGGGCGGCCGACTCCGCGGCGACCACGGCCGTCGTGTCGGCCACCCCATCGCCCACGATGACGAGGGCCCAGTCACCGAAGGCCTGCGCCACGACGCTGTCGAGCGTGTCCCGCAAGAACGGGTTGTGTCCGTGCGTCGGCACCACGATGCCGACGGTGGCGGGGACACGGGTCATGGCGGGCAGGTCATGATGAGAGGGAGCGCGGGATCGGGATCTGATAGCCTCGCCGGAGGTGACGATGAAGCGCATGACCGCCTCGCGACCGGGGCAGGCTCGGCCGTCCGGGGTCCCTTTCTAACATGGACATGGGGCGGGAGCCCGGGCGACGCCGTTGGTGGTTGTCGTTGTTGCTGCTCGTCGTCTACCTGGCCGCGGCCGGATACTCGGTGGCCCATCACGAGCTCTGGGGCGACGAGATTCACAGCTGGAACATCGCCAAGGCCAGCTCCGGGTGGCGTGAGCTGTTGGCCAACACCCGCTACGAGGGTCACCCGCCCGCGTGGTACGCCATCCTCTCGGCCATCTCCAGGTTCACCCACCGCCTGAGCTTCCTGCAGGCGGCCGGGTGGGCGATCGGGGGCGGGGTCGTGGCCCTCGTGTTGCTCGCCGCTCCGTTTCCCCCCGTCGTCAAGGCGCTCCTGCCCTTCGGCTACTACGTCTGGTTCGAGTACGGCACCCTGGCGCGCAACTACGCCCTCGGGGTTCTCCTCATCTTCGGGGCGTGCGCGGTCCTCCTCGGCCGGCCGTTCAGGGGTCGGATCGTCGTCTACTACGGCCTCCTCACCCTGGCGTCGAACACCCACCTCCTGGCGCTGCTGCTGGCGGGCAGCCTCCACCTCGGCTGGTTGCTGCGCATCCCGGTTCGGGGGGCGGCGGCGCGTCGAGGCGTCGCCCTGCAGCTCCTCGTCGGCGGCCTCGTCATGCTGCCGGCGGCGTGCTTCATCTTTCCCCCGGCCGACAGCGGCATGAACGCGGGCTTCTGGGTGCGCTCCTGGCAGGCGGCGCGCCAGCTCGACACCATCGTTCGCGCGCCTCTGCGGGCCTTTCTGCCCATCCCGGCCTGGTGGCGGCCCGACTTCTGGAACACCGAGTTCCTGGTCGAGCTCGGCGAAGGTCACGGCGCCGTCCGGATGCTGATCCCGTTCATCTCCCTGGCGCTCGTCCTCGGGGCCTTCGTCTGTCTGAGGCCGGTCCGAGCCAGCCTGCTGGTCTTCGGGGCCAACCTGCTCGCCACCTGCGCCCTGGCCGCCACCTTCCCCCTCACCACCGCACGCTACACCGGCTTCATCTACATCGGCTTCCTGGTGGCCTACTGGCTGCGCTGCCACGAGGCCAGCGGTCCCACACCGGCCACGCGGATCGGCCAAGGTCGGTCCGGTCCGCCTGGCCGGTCCGGTCGGTCTGCGCTGGGCGGGCACGGCGTGGTCGTCGTGCTCCTGGTGCTGCAGGTGGCGGGTGGCGTGTTTGCGGTCTCGCGGGACGCCCGGGCCGCCTTCTCCGAGGCTCCGAGGGTGGGCGAGCTCATCGCGGAGGTGCCCCCCGGCGCGGAGCTCGTCACCGACGTCTGGACCGAGGACACGGTGGTGGCCTTCACCGACCGTCCCCTCCCGTGCCTGGGGCTCGACCGATCGGTGGCCTTCCTGCGGTGGGACACGGAGCTCGAAGCCCGCACTCCGACGTCCTACTCGGTGGGCCTGCGAAGCGTGTTCCTCCGGGCGGGCGCCGCCTCGGTGTACCTCGTGTCCTCCCAGTCCACGAGGACCATCTTCGAGATCGATCGCGCCGCCGAGGCGGCCTTCACCTTCACGCTGGTCGATCGCCGCGAGGGCGCCATCGAGCGGTGGAGCAATCTGTACCTCTATCGGGTCACCGCCCGACCGGTCGGCCACTCATCCACGCGAAACTAGTGCTGGCGGGCGAGGCGGGCGACGAGACCACGGACCCTCCGCCAGATGGCCATCGCCGACGAGAGCTCGACGCGCCCCTCGAGCAAGGGGATGGCGCCGTTCGAGAAGCGGGCCTTGTAGGCGGAGTCTCCCTTGCCGAGGTCCACCACCCGGACGCCGAGGTCACTGCTCGCCCGGGCCAGATCCGCGAGCAGGATCGACCCTGGCGAGTGGCGCGCGAAGGTCGGGTCGTAAGTGGGGAACCAGTAATGGAGCACGGCACGGCTCCGCATCCCGAGGTGCAGGGCCACCGGCCGGTCCCCCGCCCAGAGCACCGAGAGGAGGCCGGCGCAGGTGGGCTCTCGGCTCTCGAACACCCTCTGCAAGATCTGTCTGGTCCACGCATCGGTGAAGATGTCCCGGCCGCCGGTCCGATGGTACTGGGCCGATTTCAGGGACCGCATCAGCTCCAGCAGGCGCCGCTCGCGGCAGTCGAGCTCGACCCGCACCGGACCGGCCGCGCGCTCCAGCCGGCGCCGAGCCGCCTCCACCTTGGACCAGATCGACGACCGTCCATCGACCCGTCTCCGGTACTCGGCGAACCCGGCCCCGAGATCGACGATCGGCGATCCGGCGTGGGCAGACGCGTACGGGCAGAAGGACGTCTGCGCGGCGAGCAGGTGATGGAACTCGAAGGCCCGCAACCGGCAGCGACGAAGAAGCTCGCGGGGCTCGAGCTTCAGGCGCGCGCCGGCGATCACCCCGTGGTGGTCGGACAGGCCGCGGCCGAGGGGGTGCGCGACGCCGAATCGGCGACGGTGAAACGGGAAGAACCCCACGATCTCTCCGTGCGCCCACAGGCGGCCCACCCACACGTCGTCCGAGCTTCGGCCCACGATCCGCGCGAAGGCCGCCGAGAAGAAGGGGCTCTGCAGCTCGGGGTTGGCATCGACGATGGACTGCCACGCCTCCCAGTCCGCGGCCCCCAGCTCCGCCCAGGGCCGGCAATCCAGGCCGTCGAAACCCGGACGCTCCCGAGCACCGGAAGACGCGTGGGTTTGCATGGGTTCCCCAAGGTACGCTCCCATCCGTTCATTGGCCAGCCAGGCGGGCCAGCCAGGTGGGCCGGCGAGGTGGGCCAGCGAGGTGCGGGGTGGTCCGGGTGTGCCCGGTCGGCTACGCTCGCTCCCGGTGGACATGTCCGAGGTCGTGACCTCTTTCGCGACGGCGCTCGCCGGCCTGGCCCTCGTCGGCGTCGGCGTGGCGGGCTGGCTCGCGCGCGGGGCGCGGCGGGCCCGAGACGGGGCGGTGCGGCGAGCCGCCGCGCTCGAGGCCGAGCTCGGGGCGCAGCGCGGGACGGTGGAGCGGCGGGAGACCGTGCTGCGCACGGTGGTGGAGACCACCCCGGTGGCCATGCTGCTCTTTGCCGACTCGGGCGACATCGCCTTCACCAACCGCGCCGCGCGCGATCTGTTCTTCGACGGGGCGGCGGTGGAGGGACAGAATTTTCTGTCGATGATCGCGCAGGCCCCGGTCTCGCTGCGGCGGGCCCTGCTGGCGGAGGGCGACGAGCTCTTCAGCGTGGACGGCGACGGTGGGCGCGAGACCTTTCACCTGTCGCGGCGCCGGCTGGCAGACGGTCAGACGCTGATCGCCGTGCGCAGCCTCACCCAGGAGATCAACCGCCACGAGGTGGTCAGCCTGAAGAAGGTCATTCGCATCATCAGCCACGAGATCAACAATTCTCTCGGGCCCATCTCGTCCCTGGTCGGGTCCGCCAAGATCATCCTGCAGCGCCCCGAGCACCTGCCCAAGCTGGCGACGGTCTTCGACACCATCCAGGAGCGGGCGCTGCACCTGCAGACCTTCCTCGACGGTTACGCCAGGCTGGCCAAGCTCCCGGCCCCCCAGCCGGTGTCGGTTCCCTGGGGCCCTTTCCTCGAGGGCCTGCGCGGCTTCTGGCCCGACCTCAGGATCGGGGAGCCACCCGGCCGCCCGGGCCACTTCGATCGTGCGCAGATCCAGCAGGTGCTCATCAACCTCATCAAGAACGCGCACGAGGTGGGCGGGCCGACGAACGAGGTGGAGCTGGCAATCGAGGCCCCGCCGGAGGGCGGTTGCCGGATCACGGTCCTCGATCGCGGACCCGGAATCCCGGACGAGGTGATGCAGAACATCTTCCTGCCCTTCTTCACGACCAAGCCGACCGGCAACGGGCTCGGCCTGGCGCTCTCCCGGGAGATCGTCGAGCTGCACCAGGGGAGGCTCGGCCTCGCCCGCCGCGAGGGAGGCGGCATGGCCGTCAGCGTGTGGCTACCCGATCGAGAAGGTGCGGCGTCAGGCGCCCCCGGGAGCAGCCGGGTGCGACTGACCCTGACCCGCGCATAGTGCGTCAAGGGACGGGGCCGGTCGGGGAATGCCCGGGTTCCGGGCGGATCCAGAGGGCCAGCGAGCGCGCCCTCCTCTTCCTCTCGTCTAGAATCTGCCGCCCACCTCGGCGCCGATCCAGCCGGGGCCGCGCAGCATGGGCGCGAGGCGGAGCAGCGCCGCCGTGCTGTCGGGCGGGCGCGGACGCCTCCCGTCCCGTGGGCTCAGATCCTCGGGGTCCGGTCGATCGGTCTCGTGAAGGAACAGGCCGGAGGTGAGCAGCCCCGCCGCCGAGGCCAGGCCGATCACCGCGACCAGCCGGTCGCGATCGCGATCGGCGACGGCGCCGTGGTAGTCGCTCAACTCCGCGCTCGTCACCGGCCCCATGGCCTGCTTGCGCAGGAACTCCTGGGCCCGATCCTCGGCCCCGACCGCCAGCACCCCGAACAGGATCCCCGATCCCAGCGCCACCCCGCCGCCGATGAAGAGCGCCCGCGCGGTGCGACGTTGCCAGGTCTCCTGCAGGGCGACGGAGACGTCTCGGCTCTCTCCCGCCGCCAGCGTGAGCTCCTCGACCCCGACCCGGTGACCCTTCTCGGCCACGCTCAGCCGGTGTGGGCCCCGCGACAGTTGCAGGGGCACCCGCTCGCCGCCACGGCTCGCGAAGACCCCATCGACGTAGAGATCGGCATCGGCCGGCGTCGAGACGACCAGGGTCCCCGGACGCTCCCGCAACGACATGGTCACCGGAATCAGCTCGCCGGCCACGGCCAGGAGATCGCGCGCCTCGGGGAAGAAGCCTGGGGCAGAGACGTCGACCCGGTGCTTCCCGGGCTCGACCTCCCGGATGAGCGGCGACGCCGAGGGCGGGTCGCCGTCGAGGGAAAGCCGCGCCTCGGGAGCCTCGGTCGTGATCATGAGTCGGGTGGCTCGCGGCGACGAGCCGCCTCCGGACCCGGGGCTTCCGGGGCTCCCCGGTGACGCGGGAGGCTCTGCGCCAGGCGGCATGGCGCGCAGCTGCCCGGCGACCAGCGCGGCCGCCAGCGGCTCGAGCTGCGACAGCGCATCGAGCGCGTCGGCGCGCCTCCCCGCGGTCGGCACCTGATCGATGTACCGGCGGTACAGCAGGATGGCCCGCTCGAGATGGGCGCGATCGTGTCCGACGAAGTACTGCCGGCGTTCGGCCTGCGCCAGCGAGAACGCGATGGCAGGCAACGGGGTGAGGGCATAGGCCGCGTCGAGCGCCTGGATTGCCGCCAGGTAGTCCCCCGCCGCGTAGGCGGTCGCGCCAGCCTGGAAGGACGCCTTGGCGCGTTCCACCTCGACCGATTCTTGCGCGCGCGCGGGCCGGTCGAACGCGATCGCCACCAGCCAAGGGGCGAGGACCAGCGCCAGGATGGTCGGCCCACGACGCGACATCATGGTGAGGCCAGCTTCGCTTTCAGCACGCGCAGATTGCCCGCGGCCGCCACCGCCAGATCCGGCACGCCGTCGCCGTCGACGTCGGCGGCCACGATCCCGGTGCCCTGCGGCATCTCGGCCAGCACCTCGGGGGGACCAAACTCGCGGGCCCCTCTCCGGGTGGCGGTCACCCGGAACACGCCGCGGTCGGTGACGTAGGCGAAGCCGAGAGGCCGGCTGGTCGTCGCCGGCAGCACCGTGAACTGGCCGGGGGGCAGCTCCCCAGCCCCGAGCACGGTCGTGACGTGGTCGCGATCGAGCCCCCCGGCGCCGTCGTTCCACAGGACCAGGAGCTGGCGCTCGGCCTGCCCGGCGGCGCCCGTCAGCAGCGCGACGTCGACGTGGCCATCGCCGTCGGCGTCGACCGGCAGGAGTTGCCCGTGCTGGCAAGGGGCGTCGACGACGACGGGGTCGCGCATGGCGATCTCCGACGACTCGCCATCACTGGCGGGGGCATCGACGATCAGCAGCCCGCAGTGGGTCGTGTCGTCCGCCGCCATCATCCACAGCGCCTCGGACCTCCCGTCCCCGTCCAGATCGGCCGAGCCGCCAACCAGGCTGACCCCGAGATCGGCCCCCATCCCCGTCGCCGGATCCGGCCCCGGGCCAGCCAGGTACAGGGGCTGCAGGCGCGGATCGAGGTGACCGCCGAGATCCACGGCCCGACCATCGGAGTTCTGCAGGCCGGGCAGGAGCCAGAACCGGTAGTCGTCGAGCTCGGGATTGCCTTGCGTCGCGAGCGCCATCACCTGGTCACGTCCGCCGCCGGAGAACGCGCCCACCGTGACGCCGACGGCGGACGATTCGGTGAGCATCCCCGCCGGCGAGACGCCGATCAGCCGGTAAGGCGCGAAGGGCAGCCGATCGCCGCTGCCCGCGAGCACCGCAAGCGCCGAGGCCTGGCCCGCGGGGCCGGTCTCCGTGGACGCCACGATCAGGTTGCCGCGCCCGAATTCGCGCAGGACGCCGAGCTGCTCGATGTGCTCGATCCGGGCGACCGGGACCGCCGACCCGGGCGCGCCGTTCGGGTTGCCAAAGGCCACGCGCAGGGTGTCGCGCTCGGTCTCGGCGCCGGCGGACTCGACGAACGCCAGATCGTCGATGAGATCTCCGTCGAGATCGGTGGCGGCGAGATATGCCACCGTGCCGCTGGTCGGAAGGCTGAAGGGGAGCAGGTTCGGGGTTCCGGTCCCGTTGAAGAAGTCGATGCCGAGACGGTCGCTCGACGCCGCGACCACGTCGGGCTTCCCGTTGCCATTGAGATCCGCGATGCGCGCGGTGGTCCAGTGCGCGGGGTCGAGCAACGTGACCGGGGCATAGACCGGGGGTCCGGCTCCGCTCGGCGCGGGCATCGAGACCAGCAGGCCGTCCGCCAGCACGAAGTCCACCACCCCATCCCCGGTGACGTCCCCGGCCGCGAGGGGCATGGGGATGTCGGGCGACATGGCCTGCGGGTTGGCGAGCTCGAGCCGGTACGGGACCGCGGTGGCGGTGAGGGCGCGCCCGTCGCCCCGAGCCACGTAGGGCTTGCCGCCCGCGCCGACCAGGACGTCGAGGTGGCCATCTCCATTCAGGTCGACCAGCATGGGCGCCGCGTCGATGGGCACGGGTGGATCGAGCGTGATGGTCGAGGCGACGACGGCGTCGCGCCAGACGACGTCGCCACCGTCCGCGCCGCGGGTGCACGTGTCGACCATGGAGAAGGCGGTTGCACCCCGGAGGGCGAGGACCAGCTCCCGGCAGGGCGAGGTCGCGGGATCCTCGATCACGTCCCCGGTGACCGGATCGCCGACCAGCGCTTCGAGCGGACCGGGCAGATCGCCCTGATGGCGGAGGCTGCTGCCCTGATCGAACACGTAGAAGCCCGGCACGCCCGCGATGGTGGTCAAGACCACGACCGCGCTGGCGTCGCCGATCGGGAGATCCCGCACCGCGATCATGCGGACCAGAGCCCCGCTCAGGCGGTAGGAGCTGAACGCCTCGGGCACGAAGCCGCGATCGCTCTGGCCGAGCAGGACGCTGACCGAGAAGCGCGCGTCGCAGAAGACGATGTTGCTCTTCCCCGTCCCGGAGGATCGGGTGATGACCGGCGCGTAGAGCGGCTTCGGGAAGGCGCGCGTCTCGCCGGGGTTGCCGGCGCCGTCGAAGTAGTGCAAGCGCAGCTTGGTGATCCCGCGGATCCCGGGCGTCTCGAGATCGACCACCTCGGCCCGGCCATCGCCGTCGAAGTCCCCGGTCATGAGCAGCGACGCGCCCCCGACCGCCAGCTCCGGCGACACTTCGAACTCCCCGGTGGGGGGACGACAGAGCCCCTGCACGCCACAGCCCCAGCCCGCAGGGCACGACGGGCGGCTGCCGTCCGCGCGGGGCGCACAGTCGAGGTGACACTGCCCCACGGCGCCCTTCTCGATGCACACCGACGTGGCGTCCGGGGCGAACCCGTCACAGTCCTCGTTGGCCTCTACCACGTGGTTGCCGCAGGTGCCCGCGGCCAGATCCGGCAGGCTCGCGCATCCCGGAGCGACCAGCGCCGCCAGCGCCAGCGCCAGCGCCGGCACGCGCGGCCCGACAGGTGGGTTGCGACCTCGGCGCCGGAGCCCCCCACTCAAAACGGACTCTCGAGGTCGCTCGGGATCGCCGTGGCACGGGGAAGGGGACCCTCCGGCCGCTTCTTCGAGCGCCGGGCGCCCGCGGCCCCGGGGCTCGGGGCCGGCGCGGACGCGCTCGGAGGTGGTGGCGCCGGCGCGGCAGGTGCGGCCAGTTCTTGATGCTGGACGTTGGCGCAGGCTATGTCCTCGCGGGTCCCAAGGCGGGGGCGCGGCTTCGCTGGAACTTCACCACCGCCAGCTTGACCCCGTACGCGGCGCTCGGCGCGATCGTGTCCCGGGGACACGCCGATGCGCAGACCATCAAGCAAGACGACGGCGACCAGTTCCAGTTTCACGTCGGACCGGCGGCCTATGCCCAAGCTGTCGCTGGCCTGGACTTTCAAGACCGGGATCGGATCAGCTACAGCATCGAGGTCGGCTGGGCACAAGCCCTGAATCACCGGGACGTCCACGTCGTCTCGGGGACACCAAGCGACGCAGACTGGCGCGAGGTCCACCTGGCGACCGACGGAGGTCTGGTGGCTGGCTGCTCGATCGGGTACGCGTTTTGACTGCGACACTGCCTGGTCGACTCCGACGCCGGCCTCACGGGACAGCGTGATCTCCAACCTCGGACGCCGTTGCGTCATCCTGGCAGCGTAATGGTGTCCCGGGCTTTCCGCCCGGGAATCAAAGCGCTCGAACGTCCCGAGGTGGTAGCAGCCCTCATCGAGTCCTCGATCGAGGTGTCAAGGACGGTGGGGTCGCGGAGGGTAGCCTCGTCATTCGCGCGATGTCGTCGAACCAGCGGCCAGAGCGAGCGCCTCCTCGTGCCGGACTTCGTGCCGGACATCCGTCCGCGGACAGGTGACCTGGGCGGGCTGTCCCTTCCCGTCCGCGCCGGCCACAAACACGTGAATGCCGGGCCCATGTCGTTGGCACGCCGGCTGCTGAGGGGATGGCCTGTTCGGTCGGCCGGGCAAGTCGCCCGCGCCGGACGCGCCAACCCCTGACACACGAACGGAGACGACGATGAACATTCAACAGAAACTCACTGGATTCGCCATGATGGGCGCCACCTGGATCATGTGGCTCCTGGTCGCGCTCTCGGTGGCCGGCCTGGCGGTCGCCCTCGAGCGGGCGATCTCCCTCATCCGCAGCAGCGAGAACATCCGCCGCCTCAGGGCCCAGGTGCTGGCCCTCATCCGCGGCGGAGATCTGGCCGGTGCCAAGGCGCGCCTCGATCGCTCGCCCTCCCACGAGGCCAAGGTGATCTCGGCGGGTCTGCAGGATCTCGACGACGGGAGCGCCTCCGCCGAGGAGCGCATGAGCGGCGCGATCCAGATCGCCAAGCTGCGCATGGAGAAGCGGCTGGCCTTCCTCGGAACGCTCGGGGCCAACGCCCCCTTCCTCGGCCTGCTCGGGACGGTCATCGGGATCATCCGGGCCTTTCACTCGCTCAACGACAGCGCTGGAAAGGTGACCGCGGGGCTGATGGCCGAGGTCGGCGAGGCGCTGGTGGCCACCGCCATCGGCATCCTGGTGGCGCTGCCGGCCATCGCGTTCTTCAACACCTTCCAGCGGATCATCAAGGGTCGGCTGGCGCGCGCGGAGGCCTTCGGAAAGGACGTCCTCGCGCTGCTCAAGTCTGGCCGCCCCGGGGGCGCGGACCGCCCCGCGTGACCCAGACCCGCATCGACTCGCCCCCCTCCCACCACCGAACAGGAGCATTCTCATGGCCTCATCCGCTGCTTCCGACGACGACATGATCACGGGCATCAACGTCACGCCACTGGTCGACATCACGCTGGTCTTGCTGGTCATCCTCATGGTGACCGCCAGCTACGTGGTGTCTCGCGCCATCCCCATGGAGCTGCCCAAGGGAGCGACCGGAGAGGCCGCGCCGACCACCCTCGCGGTCTCGATCGACAAGGATGGTCGGACCTTCCTCGACGCCGAGCCCATCGCCGAGCCGGAGCTGCGCGCCCGGATCCGGCGCGCGCACGACGCGGATCCGGAGACCCGCGCGGTCATCGCCGCCGACGGCCGTACCGCCCACGCCAACGTGGTCCACGTGATCGATCTGCTGCGCCGCGAGGACGTGACCAGGTTCGCGATCAACGTCGATCCCGAGGAGCTCGTGAAGCGGTGACCGCCGCGCCGCGGGTGCCGGGCCAAGCACCGTCAACCGACTTCACCCTTCTGGAAAGATGAGGAAGAACCATGCGAACCTGGAATGAGATCGGCATCTGGGGCCTCGTCGTCGGCGCCAGCCTCGGCTTGCACGCGGTGGCCTTCGGGGGCCTCGGCGGCCTCGGCGGGAACGACCGCGTACCGGCGCGGCGATCCACGCTGGTCGAGATGTCGATTGCGCCGAACAAGACCTCCGGCCCCCCCAAGGATACCCCGGCCGAGAAGCCGGCCCCCGCGCGTCGTGTGGCCCTGGCGCGGCCCGCCCGCTCCGCTGCCAGAAGGCCTCAGCCGTCGAGCCCACCGCCACCGCCCGCATCCGCGGCGCCCCCCCCCGAAGGCGAGACGCTGGCCGACTTCACCGGGGTCACCCTGACCAACACCGTTGCGGGCCCGGGCGCGGCCGGCTGGTCGAGCGCCACCGGCAACGGCCAGGCCATGCGGGGCGCGATCGGACGCCCCGGGGCCCGGGTGACCGGCCGCAACCTCGACGGGGATCCCGATTCCACGAGCCACGCCCCGGCGCCCCCGGTGGTCGGCGAGGGCGATCTGTCCCGGCGCCCGGTCGCGCCCGATCTGACCTTGGCCCTGGCGCGGGCGTACCCGGAGGAAGCCCGCCGTCGGGCCCTGGCGGGCAAGGCGGTGATTCGCGCGCTGGTCCTGCCCGACGGCCACCTCACCCGGACCTCGACCCAGTTCGAATCGGCGCCAGGGTTCGGGGCCGCGTGCGCCCGCACGCTGCGCGAGTCGCTCTGGTCGCCCCCGCTCGACCGGAGCGCCCGGGCCGTGTCGACCTTCATCAACTACACCTGCCGGTTCGAAGTCCAGTAGATTGGAGCCCGCATGTTGAAGGTCCTCGTCATCGATGATCAGCCGGCGGTCCGCACCGCCCTCGAGACCCTGCTCGCGGTCCACGGCCTCGAGGCCGTCTCGGTGGGGACGCCCGACGAGGCGCTGCACCTGCTCGCCACCGAGGACATCGGCGCCGTCCTGCAGGACATGAACTTCGCCCACCAGAACACCGACGGGGCCGAAGGGATGAAGCTGTTCCGGGATGTGCGGGCGCTCGATCCCGACATGCCCATCCTCCTCATGACGGCCTGGACCGCGCTCGAGAGCGCCGTGGCCCTGATCAAGGAGGGGGCGGCCGACTACATCGCCAAGCCCTGGGACGACGACAAGCTGGTCCACACGGTCCGGAACCTGGTCTCGCTGCGGGCGTTGCGACAGGAGAACACGCGGCTGCGCGCCCAGGGCAATCGAGCCCGTCGGGCCCTCGCCGACAAGAACAACCTCTGTGGCACGATCTACGCGAGCCCGCAGATGCACGAGGCCGTTCGCCTGGCGGTGAGCATCGCCCCCTCGGATGCGCCGGTCCTCATCACCGGCCCCAACGGCTCGGGCAAGGAGAAGCTCGCCGAGATCATCCAGGCCAACTCCCGCCGCCGCGACCGACCGTTCGTGCGGGTCAACGTCGGTGCCCTGCCCGAGAACCTGTTCGAGGCCGAGCTGTTCGGGGCGGAGGCGGGCGCCTACACCGGCGCGACCAAGCTGCGGGTGGGTCGCTTCGAGAGCGCCGACGAGGGCACGCTGTTCCTCGATGAGCTCGGCACTTTGCCCGTGGCGGCGCAGGCGAAGTTGCTGCGCGTCCTGCAGACGGGAGAGTTCGAGCGCCTGGGCTCGTCTACCACCCGCAAGGCCAACGTGCGGATCGTGAGCGCGACCAACGTCGATCTCCCGCGGGCGATCGCGGCCGGACAGTTCCGCGAGGATCTCTTCTTCCGCCTCAACGTGATCGAGGTGTACGTCCCGCCGCTCGCCGACCGCCCCGACGACATCCCTCCGCTGGCGGAGCACTTCCTCGGCCGTTTCGCGGCCAAGGAGGGCAAGGGTCCCATGCACATCGGAGAGGAGGCGCTGGCGGCGCTCCTCAACCACGAGTGGCCCGGCAACGTCCGCGAGCTGCAAAACCGGATTCAGCGGGCGGTGCTGGTGGAGACCGGAGACACCATCACCGCGGGCGGGCTCGGCTTCGGCGGCACCGATCGCCGGGCCGCTGCCGAGCCGACCCGGCGTACGACACCGTTCGGGCTCCCGTCGATCTCGGGCGCGGGTGCGGGTGCGACCCTGTCGTCGCCCTCCGAGCCGATGCCCCGCCCGGGCGTCTCCACCCCGGTCGCCAGCGAGGCCGAGCGGGCCGCCATCGAAGAGGCGTTGACCCGGGTCGGCGGTGTGGTGGCCAAGGCCGCCGCGGAGATGGGTCTCTCGCGCCAGGCCCTCTACCGGCGGATGGAGCGGCTCGGCATCGTGATGGAGCGGCGTCCGCGATGAGCCCGTCGGCCAGACGGCCGGCGCTCCCGGCGGCGCTCCCGGGCACCTGGTCACCACCACCACCGGTCACCGTATGTCGTCCATTGCGTCGCGGACGGCCTCCAGCAACTGCGCGGGGGTGAAGGGCTTCGGAAGCAGCCGGCCGAAGGCCGCGAGCTCGACCGAGGCGTGGTCGCTGAAGCCCGAGATGAACAACATGCGGGCGGCCATGCCCCGCTCGCGCAGGCGCCGAGCCAGGGTCAGGCCACCGGCGTTCGGCATCGCGAGATCCGAGACGATCAGGTGGAACGGCGTCTCCGCCTGCCCGGGCGCGGGCGCGAGCAACCGCCAGGCCTCCTCCCCGTCGCGCGCCACCTCCACCCGGTGGTGCGCCCCGAGCAGCACGTTGGCGACCAGCGAACGCACCGCGGGCTCGTCCTCGACGATCAGCACCCGCCGGCTGTTGGGGGCCGGCGCCGGACGCGGCGGCGCCTCGACCGGCGCGCCCCCGGCTGGCACCAGAGCGACCCGCGGGAAGAACACGGTCACGGTGGTCCCCGCGCCGGGCGCGCTCTCGACGTCGATGATGCCGCCCGCCTCGGTCACGATCCGTTGCACCGTCGCCAGTCCGAGACCGGTCCCGTGCCGGCCGGCGCGGTCGGTCCGGGTGGTGAAGAAGGGCTCGAAGATCCGCGCCCGCACCTCGGGGCTCATGCCGTGTCCGTCGTCGGAGATCGCCAGGACCACCCACGCGCCGGGCCCCGGTGGGCCATGGAGCCCCCCATCCTCCTCGACCACGAGGTCGCGGGTCGTGACCGAGATCCGCCCCCCCTCGCCGATGGCATCGCGCGCGTTCAGGATCAGGTTCATGACGACCTGGCCGACCTGGTCTTGGTCCGCGAAGATCGCGCCCTCCGCGGTCAGATCCCCCTCGAGGTGCACGTGCATCTGGGCGTGCGTCCCGAGCGCACGCGCCAGGAAGCGCTGCCAGGCCTCGACCGCCGGAGACAGGACGAAGGCGCGCGGCGCCACCGGCTCGCGGCGCCCGTGCGCGAGGACCTGGGACGTCAGGCTGGCCGCCCGATCGCAGGCCACCAGGATCTCGTCCAGGCTCTCCTGCAACTCCGGGATCGATGGCGGGCGCCTCCGGTGGCGCGCGAGGTCCTTCAGCACCTCGCCGTGACCCATGATGACCGTGATCAGGTTGTTGAAGTCGTGCGCGATCCCCGCGGTGAGGCGCCCGATCGCATCGATCTTCTGGGCGTGCCGCAGCTCCTCCTCGCCCCGCTGCACGGCCACCCGAAGGGCCCTGGTCTCGGTGATGTCGACCACCTGGCTGATGGCGAACTGGATGGGCCGCACCGGCCCGCCCGGCCGGCTGGAATCGCCGGGTCCAACCGGCCCGCCGGCCGCGCCAGCCCCGATGGCGGGTCCGTGGATTCCGCTGAAGGTCAACCAGCCCCAGCGGATGGTCCCGTCCGGCCGGACGAAGCGCTTCTCGATGCGATAGGACCGACGGGCCCCGATGGCAAGCTCGGCGAACAGCTTCTGCTCGGCGACGAGATCATCCGGATGGGTCGTCTGCACCGCCAGCCGGTACGGATCGCAGCTCAGGATCTCGTCGACGCTCATGCCGACGAGCTCGGCCATCGCTCGATTCACCCGCACATACCGGCTGTCGAGGGCCGAGATGATGCCCATGGCGACCGGCGAGGTCTCGAGGACCAGGTCGAGCCAGGCCTCGAGTGGGGGGCCCTCGGACGAGCCCGCGCCGGACCTGGCGCGCGGCGCCTGCCGGTCCCCGCCCGACCGATCGCTCGAGTCCATGTCCCACGGTGCCCCCCTGGCGGCGGCAAGTCAACAATCCCCGTCGCCCGCGCGGCTTCAGGACCCTCCTCGCCGACCCCTCGCCGACCCTCGCCGACCCCTCGCCGACCCTCGCCGACCCTCGCCGACCCTCGTTTGAAGAGTGGCGCAGATCTGCGACAATTCCCTCCGATGCGTTCCCCCGGCATCCTGTGCATGATTCTCTGCGTTGGATGCACCTACGATTTTGGCGAGCTCGCAGGGAGTGGTCCGCGCGATGCGGGCGCCAACCACGATTCACCCGCGGGCGGAAACGACGCGCGCGTCGACACGAGCGTTCCCGGTGACGCACGAACCCAACCGAGTGGCAGCGGGGGCTCCCCGGAGGCGCGAGACGCGGGCACGGCGGACCAGGGAGGCCAGGCCGACATTCCTGGCTCGGGGGGGACGGCGGGCCCGTTGGGCTCGGGCGGCGCGGGATCGGGATCGGGCGGAGGGAACGCAAGCACCGGCGGAGGCACGGCGGGCTCGGGACCGGCGGGCGGCGCGGGCACCTCGGGCGCCGCGGGTGCAGGAGGAGCGGCGGGCCGGATGGGCAAGGGCGGCAGCGCAGGAGGCTCTGGAGTCGCGGGAAGCTCCGGCGCCGCGGGCCACGGCGGCGCGGCGGGTGGCACCGCCTGCATACCGGCGACCGAGGTCTGCGACGGCCTCGACGACAACTGCGACGGGAGAATCGACGAGTCGCCCGCCTGTCCGGCGGGTTGTACCGGCTTTGCGATCGCCGGGCATGGCTACATGTACTGCAGCACCCTGGGGGATGCCACGGCGGCCAAGCTGCGCTGCACGCAACAGAGCATGCACCTCGCGTGGATCGAGTCCGCGGTCGAGGATGCCGCGCTCAGCGTGGCGGTGGTGGCGGCGGCCCATCGCCCCTACAACGGGGGCAACCAGGCCGGCCCCATCATCGGGGGGACCGACGCCGTCAAGGAGGGAACCTTCGTCTGGGGCAACGGCACGACCTTCTGGACCGGCGGCCTCAAGGGCAGCCCGGTGGGAACCGCTTACACCAACTGGGCCCACGACGAGCCGAACAACAACGGCACGCCCTCCGAGAACTGCATGGAGTTCTTGCTCGAGAACGGTGACATCGGGCTGCTCGGCCAGTGGAACGACGTCCCCTGCGACCGCCCCATCTACGAGACCTTGTGCGAACAGTTCTGAGCCGGCTCGATTCGCCCGTGAGGTGCAGGCCAGTGAGGTGCAGGCCGGTGAGGTGATTGGGTGACCTGCTGGGCGCTCTTCGTTCGGGGTCTACGCTGGTCAAACCCGTCGCGCGCCGCCGCCCGGGTCGAAGCTCCGGTCGTCGACCAACCAAGCGTACCATCCGTCGTCGGGCCCCCCGGCGCAGGGGCGCCCGTGGCCGGGTGATCATCGCGATGGTGGTGATGGTCGCCGCCGCGACGATCCTCTCACTCTGCCGGATCCCCGTCGCCTGGCGAACGGCGCTCGCCAGGCCGTGGTGGCCCTGACGGACAGCGCGCCCGCGATGCGGTCACAGGATCGCGCGGGATGCTCCATCCTCGTGATATGAGATGGCGAATTGTCCTCCCATGTCGAGCCAGCCAGCTCCCCCGGTCACGCGGTGCCACGCCGACGAGCTTCGTCGGTGATCTCGTCGGTGATCTCGACCGCGGCGTCGGCCATCAGGTCGCGGCGCTGGCCGGCGGACAGCGGCCCCCTGGTGGTGGTGTGGGGTGTGTGGCTGGTGCTGGTCTGCGCGCTGTTTCACTACGTCCGGACCTTCAGCATCGATGCCCCCTGGATGGACGAATGGGAGCTCGTCCCGGTGCTCACCGGGCACCAGCCGATCACCTGGAAGTGGCTCTGGTCCCAGCACAACGAGCACCGGATCGTCATACCGCGACTGATCTACCTCGCGGTCGTCAAGGCCTCGGGCGATTTCCGGGCGGGGTGTTGGTTCGACGCCAGCGCCCTGGCGGTCTCGGCGGCCGCCATGTCGGTGGTCGCGCGGCGGCTGCGGGGGCACGCGCTGTATTCGGACGCCTTCTTTTCGGTCGTGGCCCTGCACTTCGGACAGTGGGAGAACCTGCTGTTCAGCCTGCACGTGGTGTGGTTGAGCGCCGCGGCGCTGGTGACCGCGCTGCTCCTCATCATCGTGCAACCCGGGAGGCTGGGCCTTCGAGCGTCGCTGGCCCTCGGCCTGTGCACCGTCCTGCTGCCGCTGTGCGGAGGCAACGGTCTGGCCTTCGCGCCTGCCTGCGCGATCATGGTGTTCCTGGTGGGCTGGCAGGTGCGCACCGTCAGTCGCCATGGCAGGTGGGCGACCGCCGCCGTCTGGGCGCTCGGGGTGCTGGCCTTGGCGATCACCGCGCTCTACTTCGTCGACTACACCCGCCCCGCCAAGCACCCCCCGGGTGACGATCTGAAGGCCAACCTCGATGGGGCGGCCCAATTCTTGTCGGTGGGGCTCGGTACCGCCGCGAAGACGACCTGGCCGAACGTCAAGTTCGCCCTGTACGCGTCGACCCTGGCCATCACCCTGGCCATGGCCGGCGCGTTCTTGTGGCACCCCGAGGAGCGGCCCCGGATCTGCCGCCTGGTCTTGCTCTTCGGCGGGGTCTGCAGCCTCGCGTTCGGTACCAGCTGGGCGCGCCGGATGCTCTTTCCGGGCATGCTGTTCAGCCCGCGGTATGCGACCGCAGCGGCGGCGTTCTGGTTCGTGAGCTACTTTGCCTGGGAGGTGGTCGAGCGACCCGCCGTGCGACGGACGGCTCAGGCGCTGCTGTTCGCGCTCGGCGCGGCCTTTCTGGTGGCGAACCGAAACGAAGGCCTGGTCAACGCCGATCATGGGCGCGCCGAACGGCTCGGGTTCCGGTACGAGGTCGAGACCGGCGTCCCACTCGAGGCGATCGCGGCGACCCACTGGAACCGGGTGTACTACGACCTCGGCATGTCCATCTCCAAGGAGAGCCCGGCCGGCCGCGACACCTTCCGCGAGCGGCTGAAGATGCTCAAGGAGAGCCGGTTCGGAATGTTCCGCGCGCTCAAGTGATCTCCTCCGCCATCGCCGGGCTGATTCCGGCGCCCGGTTTGTGGTTAAGTCGGCAACGTGCAATCCCGATGGGTGATCCTGACGGTGCTGGCGAGCGTCCTCGGATGCGGTCGCGGCAAGCCGCCGCCTCCGGACGCGCCTCCGGACGCCGACGTCCGGAGGCTCCTCGGCGCCTCGCTCGACGCGCCGGTGCGGCCGCCGGGTCCGGCCGTCGCCGCACCGGACATCCGCCAGCGCCCGGCCCCGCCACCGCAGGGGCATCTGGATTACCTGCCGCTGTGCGGCCCCTGCCATGGCCCCGAGGGCCGGGGGTACGCCGCGGACCATGCACCGTCGCTGGTCAATCCAACCTTCCTCGAGAGCGCGTCGAATGACTTCCTCAGGCGCGCGATCGCCTCGGGACGCCCGGGCACCTCGATGGGGGCCTACGGCAAGATGTACGGAGGGCCGCTCGACGATGCCGCGATCGACCGACTGGTGACCTTCTTGCGTCGCCTGGGACCACCCGCCCGGCCGCTGAAGGCACCGGCCATCGGCGATCCGGGCCGCGGAGAAGCGATCTACCGGCGTGTATGCCAGGCCTGTCACGGGGATGCACGGACCCGTGGCGAGGCGGTCCACCTCGCCAACTCGCAGTTCCTGAGACAGGCGAGCGACGCGTTCATCCACCACGCCATCGTGAATGGCCGACCCGGGACAAAGATGCTGGCCTTCTCCGGGACACTGAGCGGCGCCGCGATCGCCGACGTGGTGGCGTTCGTACGGGCCTTCGAGAAGAGCCAGGTAGGCATCGACCTTCTGCCACCACCCACGGGACACGAGCCGCTGGTGCAAAACCCGCGCGGCCGAGATCCCGTGTTCACCGTCCGCGAGGGCCGCTTCGTCGGGGTGGACGAGGTCGAGCGCGCGCTGGCCGCGCGCCGGCGGCTCATCGTCATCGACGCCCGCCCCCCATCGGACTGGATGCGGGTGCACGTGAAGGGCGCGGTGTCGATTCCGTACCACGATCTCGGCCGCCTCCAGGAGGTGCCCGACGACGTCTGGGTCGTCGCCTACTGTGCCTGTCCCCATCACCTCTCGGGCGAGGTGGTCGACGCGCTGATCCAGCGAGGGCACGCGCGCGCGTTGATCCTCGACGAGGGCATCAACGAGTGGCACCGCCGCGGCTTCCCGGTGGTGGCGGCGCGCGGAGTCACCCCGCCCGTGCAAGAGCCCCCGCCAGTCCTCCCGCCCTCCTCCCCTTCCCCGTCTCCCGCCGCGGCAGCAGCAGCCGCAGCCCCGGCGAAGTAGCGCCGATCAGGGCCCGGTCGGATACCCACGCCAGAGCCACAACAGGGCGTCCCCCATCGTGGCCCGCTGAACCTGCTGATCGCAGTGACCGAGCCCCATTCCGAGCACGAACCGGTAGTGATAGCCCTTGGCCTTGAACGCCGCCGCGGTACGCTGGCCGGCCATCAGCCAGTTGTGCATGCTGCTCTCCGGGTTCATGTAGCCGTTGTCCATCTCGTTCGCGTTGTGGAAGATCCGCACCGGCAAGTTTGGGGTGGTGTTGGCGATGAGCGACAGATTCGAGTGATAGTCCCATGCACCGTCCGGGTACATGGCCTTCTCGGGCGCATTGTCGGCCTGCTGTGCGACCAGGGTGGCCGAGTACGCGATGGCCTTGCGGAACAGGTTCGGCGAGAGCCACGCCATCGTGAACGCGGCGGCCGCTCCCGAGCTGCAGCCGGCGGCGCCTCGCCCGTTGGGATCCTTGGTGAACGAGAAGTTGGGGTAGGCGGCCTTGACCGCCGCATTGGCCTCGATGGCCGGCAACACCTCGGTGTCGATGTAACGTGCGTAGCGATCCGACATCGTATCGTACTCGAGGCCGCGCTCGCTGCCCTTGCCGTCACCGCCGCCGGACGACACGGCGATGGCCACGAAGGGTGGCAGACGCCGGGCGGGATCGGTCTCGATCGTGAGGTTGTCGAGCGCGGCCTTGATGAGCACGAAGGGGGTCCCCCCCCCGTCCTGAACGACCATCAGGGGCGCCGGGGTGCCATCCTTGTACCTTGCCGGAATGTAGACGTTGATCGAACGGGTGAAGGTCGTCGGCGCGGTCAGGGTCGCGTCCATTCCCGTGAAGATCTTGCTGTTCGCCGAGGGCAGCGACAGGTTGAAGGTCTTTCCCTGCGGGTTGCCCTTCATGGTCAGATCGCTGGCCAGGGCGTAGGTCGGTCCCGCGGTGAAGTCGCCGTCGCCGTCGGTGCCGGGATCGGTGCCGGTCGTGCCTCCGAGCGGTGGTGAGGCGCCGCCCGTGGCGCCACCTTGCATCCCGCCGTTCTTGCCGCCGGCCGCGCCGGTCACGGCGCCGGTCGAGCTCGCCATCGCGCCGCCCGAGCCGGACCGGTCCCCTCCGGTGCCGCCGACCGTGGAGCCGCCGGTCATCGTCACCGGCGGGGTCACCGGCGGGGTCACGGTCTCGCCTCCGCTGCCACCCGCGGGGGGTGTCACGGTGCCGGTCGCGCCGCCGGTCGAGGCGTGAATCACCGAGGTGCCGCCACTGCCAGTTTGACCTGCAGGCCCCGGCCCTGAGCTGTTCGAGGATCCGCACGCACCGAGGAACATCCCCCCGAGCAAGAGCGCCGTCCGGTACCTTGGTCCAAGCATGAGAACCTCGATTCAGGGTTGCAGGGTTGGTGAAGGAGGGTTTCGGAATCACGGCAAGCCAGCCCTTACCCGGCCGGCGCCGTTCATCGAATCGACGAGAACCGGCTCCCTGACGACGCCCCGCGACAACAATGCACGCGGCGAAGCCTGGACGGGCACCACCCCGCATCCCCAGTCGGGACGATTGTGGTCCATCCGCCGCCGCAGAACAACTGGAACGATGTGCCCGGAGCTCCGGGCTCGGATCATGGCTCAGATCACGGCTCAGTCGGTGGGGCGATCGGCCCCCGCGGTGCGGACCACCAGATCCTCCACGGTCTCGACCGGATCCAGCGTGTACGGGTAGGTCGAGGCAGGCGACCAGACGGCGTCGGTCGACTCGAGCGCGGGCTTGCCCGCGGCCAGCGCCGCGGCGTTGGCGATGGCGAACAGGTCCTTCGGCACCCCGTTGAGCATGGTGCCGGACGCCTGAAGATAGGTCTTCTGCCCCACGTCGAGGCCGGTGCCGGAGGTCGGAGCGGCCTTGTGCCAGTTGGAGAACATCACGCCGTCCGGGACCTCGACCCCACATGGGGCCTGCACCCGGAACACGTTGTTCTCGAGCACCAGCTTGGCCAGGTAACCGATGCCAATTCCGTAGAGGAAGCGGTTGCGGGGGATCGCCGTCCCGTCCGGGCCCAGATCGCCGAGCGTTCCCTGGTAGACGTTGTCGTAGACATGCACCTTTCCGAAGCGCACCCGCGGCATCCGCTGGCCCGCGCGCTTGTAGTAGTTGTGGTGGACGGTCACGCCGAGCAGGCCGAACCCGTTGGCGACCGTGGCGGTGTCGCTGGCTCCGATGAGGTTGGTCTTGTCGTGCCGCTCGAATCGGTTGAAGGACATCGTGACGTAGTTGGACTTCTGGGTGATGTCCACCAGGCCGTCGTGGTGCTCGACCAGGAAATCCACCCCCACGTAGGGGGCTTCGAACACCGACGGAAACGCCTGATCCTGCCGCGCCCCATCACTGAAGGTGCAGTGATCGATCCAGACGTGGGTGCCCCCCAGCACCGACAGGTTGTCGTAGCTCGAGTTCCAGCGGCCCCCGGGGCACTTCTGCGGACCGGTGTCCGGATCGAGATAGGTCTCCTGGCAGCCGGGCTTGGTCGGGTCCACCACGAAGGTGTCGGTGGGATCCCAGGTGGGAAACTCGTCGAAGGCGTCGAGGAAGGTCAGGTTGCGGATCACCACGTTGTCCACGCCCTCCCGGATCAACAGGTTGCCATTGATCAATTGTCCGGCGGGGTGGCGGGCGCCGATGAGGGTGGTGTTCGAGCCGATCGCGATGCGCACGATGGCTGCCTGGCGCCTGGCCGACGCGGCCCGGGCGGTCTCGAGCGGCCCCGAGAGCACGAAGGGCTTCTTGGCGGCGGAGTTCCAGTTGGCGGGATTGGCGTTCCACACGCTCGGCTTGAAGGCGGCCACGTAGGCGTCGAAGTCGAAGCCCGGGTCCTTGAAGTCCTCGAAGCCGAGGTGGCGCAAGCTGCCGTCCACGCTGAGGTCGATGGCCCCGCGGACCTGGATGATCTTGGGGGTCGGGTCGGGGCCGGCGGCCGAGGTGAAGGCGCCGGAGTCGGCGATGATCGCGTCGGGATAGAGCGCCCGGATCAGCTGCGAGCGGTCGGAGACCACGTAGACGTGGGCCGCGTCGGCGGCCGCCCCACCATTCGTGACCCCGGTGCCCCCCTCGTGAACCGCCGCCCAGCCGTCGGCGACCGCGTCGCGCCCGAGGGGATCGCGGGAGGCGGGCGCGCACGCCGCCGGTGGTGCCGGGGGGACCGAGGACACGGAGGGGGGCGACGTCTCGACCAACCTCTCGACCGACGGCTCGACCGACGGCTCGACCGACGGCTCGACCGCGCTCGTCGCGGGCGTGACATCCTCGCCTCGGCCCGGGGCAGGCAGCAGCGCCAGCCCCGTGCTCATCCCCAACGTCACCCAGATCCTCGCCGCGTTCATGCCCGGCTGGCCCAGCAAACATCGATCCAGCCGGGTGGACGAACGAAGTCGCGGCGATGATCGGCGAGGCGCCCAGGGTTGCGCAACTCGGGCTGCGCAGCTTGCGCAATCGGCGGACGAGGGCGAGGACGGGTCATGGTCCCGTCGGGGCCCGAACGGGCCGGCCCGCACAGGGCCCCGCGGGCGGTCCGGCCCTTCCCGCGAGCGCCGCAGGTGCTCTAGAAGTGCCCGGATACGAGCGGACCGAACGCCAGCTCGCCCCGCTCGGTCGAATATGGAGACACGCCGACGTTGAAAGAGGCCAGACCCCGGGTCGAGCCGGGGGCCCAGGGGTTGTGCTCGACGCTGCCCAGGATCAGACCGAGCGCCGTGCCCGAGAGGGTCCCGATGGCGGCCCCGAGCAGGATATGTTCCGGCTTGTTGGTGTCGAGCGCGGCCAGCCCGCCGATGATGGCGCCCGCCACCAGCCCGAAGCCGCCGCCGGCGGCCATGCCGCGCATGACCAGGAAGCCTCGTCCGGGCGTGGCCGAGTTGTTGTCGGCCAGGCCGAGCCCGAGGCCGAGCGCGCCTCCCGCCAGCGCGCCGATGCCGGCGCCCGCCACCAGCGGGCGCCAGTCGCTGGAATGAAAGCCGTTCTCTCTCGCGACCAGATACCCGCCGGCGAGCCCCGCCGCCAGTCCCATGCTGAACCCCCGCATTCCCGTCTCGAAGGGAGAGGGAGCCGGAGACACCGCCACCGGTGTCACGGCCGCCGGCGACAGCACCACCCGCTGGCCCCCCGGCGGGGGCGGCGGCGGCGCCACCACCACGGGCGGCGCGGGGGGCGGGGGCATGGCGGCGGCCCCGGGCCCGGCCTCGGCCGCCGGCTGAGCCCAGGCGGCGATCGAGGTCAAGCCCACCGCCAGCCATGTGAGCACCACGATCGGCCAGGTGCCGCGCGTCGATGCGTGCCCGGTTGGGACCATCAACGAACGACCCTCACGTTGATGAGGCCGGTGCGGGTGGCGCCCCACAGGCGAATCCACATGGCCATGTACATCTCGGGGCCGCGCGCCGACGAGATGTCGCCCAGATCCATCACATCCTGCCAACCGAACGACTTCAAGAGCTCGGTCACCTGGGCCTTGGCGTCCGGGTCGTTGCCGGACACGAACACGGTGTGATCTCCTCCCCCCACCGCCCGGGGATTCACCATGACCGGGGCGCCGATGGTGTTGAGCGACTTGACCACGCGCAGGTCGGGAAACGCCGACTGGATCTTCTCCGCCAGGCAGTTGTCCTGGCTGGCCCTCGATCGGGGCGGCATTCCCTTGCCATAGTCGAGGTCGTTGGCGGTATCGATGAGGATCTTGGAGCCGACCGCGCCCACCTCGGCGCGCTGGAGCGCCTCGACCGAAGCCTCACCGAGAGTGGCGTTGATGAGCAGCTCCCCGTGGACGGCCGCATCCCGAAACGTAAACACCCGGGCCCGGCCCTTGACCGCCACCAGCCACTCGCGCAGCGTCACCGCAAAGGTCTTCTTCTCGTCGAGCTTCTGAGGATCGCGGGTGCCGAGCGCGACGTCATGGCCGAGCTCGAGCAGCTTGCTGCCGAGCGTCTGGGCCACCACGCCGGTTCCGATGATGCCAACTTTCATCTCGTCCCTCCTTTCGTCAACCTGTGGTGGAAAACGCCTGTGCGGATGGGTGGTCGAGCGTTTCGGGGTCCCTCGGGCGAGCAGTCTACCCTGGCGCGATGACATCGGTGGTCGCGCCGCCTGACTCAGCCGCTGCCAGCCGCTCCGAACATGCGCTGAAGAGATACATCATCCCGACCACGATGGACATGGCAGACATCACGACCGCCCCCAAAGTGGGATCGTGCCCTGGAGGACCACATCGGGATGATTGAGCGGGAGCCCCGTTCCCCGGTCGATGGGATGCGCCGTCATCGGCCGTGAGCGGCGAGCCGCTCGCAGGTCAGCCGCGTCGCTGGGTCGATCGGGAAGCAGCTTTCGATGCGCAGCTCATCAAGAGTCACGTCGCGCGGGCCCGAGAACATCGTCACCGTGACGATGAACCCCACCTTGAGCTCGCCCCGCTCGAGCCGGAACGCGGTGGTGGGCCCGAATGCCGCCGAGAAGTCCGGATGGCGCCACTCCCCGGGCACGTCAGGGTAAGCGAGCAGCCGGTCGAGCAGGGCCGAGAGCCGCGCATCGGCACTGAGCAACGTCTCCCGATGCAGGCGCGCGATGAGCGCCCGAGCCACCTGCGCCCAATCGACCACGAATGGACGCCACAGCCGCGGATCGAAGAACAATTCGAGGGCGTTCGGAGAATTCCCTACGGACGCGGCGTCGGACGAGAACGCCTGAAGCACGGCCATCGCCGCGCTGTTTGCTCGGAGCACGGTCGCGTCGACCCCGAGGACCGACAGCGGAAACGGCTCGTGCTGGCGCATCATCTGGGTGATGGCGGCGTCCACCTCGGGTGCCAGGCGGGCCGCCGGTGGCTCGGGGAAGCGTGGCTCGAGGCCCGCTGCGACCAGCGCTTCGTCTTGCTCCCGCAGACAAACCCCGAGCACCGACATCAGCCGAAGGACCATCTCGGCGCTCGGTTGGGCACGGCCCGACTCCAAGAAGCTCACGTGACGAGCCGACACGCCGGCATCTAGCGCCAGCTCGAGCTGGGAGAGGCCGCGGCGCCCGCGGTGGTACTTCAGTAGCGCCGAGAACAGACGGCCTTTCATGACCATTCAACGTTACCAGCTCGGGCGCCGCGGCCAATGACCTCCGCAGGTCATTGAGCCATCGTCTCGAAAGGCGCATCGTCGTCCCATGAACCTGACCCAGCTGTTGACCCTCATGTCCACGATTGCGGCGATCGTCGGCTTCTTGGCCATCACGTGGCCCGTACGGCTCTTGGAGAGCAAGGGGGCCGCAGTGAGCCCCGCAACCGTGATCTGGATGCGCGAGGTTGGAGTGCTGATCTTCGCGCAGGGCCTCACGTGCTTCCTGCTGCGCAACGAGCCGGTGACCCCGGCTGTCCGGGCGTTCCTGGCCGGAGCCGCGGTCACCCAGCTCGGCCTGCTCCCGATCGAGATCAGCGGTTATCTGCGCGGCTCGCTGACGAAGCTGAGCGGCATCGTGCCGAATTCGGTGATGCACGCCGTGCTCGGTTCGGTTCTGCTCTACCGCGCGGTCTCGTGACGGGGGCTGACCTCCGTCTGGCTGAAGATCTATCGTCGCCCTGCGTCTGCTCCGCTTTCAGCGACGACGGAGATGCGGGCACACCCGCGATCCCTGGGTCAATCGTTCGAATCGCTTGGACCGCCAATCGTTTCAAACGGCCTTTCGAAAAAAATAATCCCTAACGATTTCGTGGAGCTGAACGGGATCGAACCGTCGGCCTCCTCAATGCCATTTCTTAGATTAGCCAGTGTTTACATATACTTACACAACGAAAACGTTTCAACGGCAGGCGAAACGTCAGCAATTTCGCTCAGATGCATTTGAAACGGTTCCAACATCAACGCTCGCCCCTGTGTATTCCGAAGTCGCAGGTTGAGTCCCCGGTACCGACGCGTACTGGTACGCCCGCCGGGGAGACGATGAAGCGCCCGGGGCACGAGCCGGCTGACTGACTTGGAGCCACGGCCGTCACGACGCGCCGCGCGGTGACCGCGTGGAGGAGGCCACGGACTCCTGGGCCG
>Ga0265318_10000120_pt1 | contig 72409 bp, 59 predicted proteins | sample 4821metaG_FD_192431 | JGI IMG/M metagenome (GOLD analysis project Ga0265318, IMG submission 192431) | Rhizosphere microbial communities from Carex aquatilis grown in University of Washington, Seatle, WA, United States - 4-8-21 metaG | ecosystem: Host-associated > Plants > Roots > Rhizosphere >... | reverse complement strand
ACGCCAATCTGGTCGAGGGCATGCGTTGGCTGCAGGGTGCGTTTGCCAGCCGGTTCAACCAGTTTCGGCACGAACGCGGTCACCTCTTTCAGGGCCGCTATAAAAGTCTGGCGGTCGACCCTGCCGAGGGGCTGGGCCCATTGTGCCACTACATCCATCTCAATCCCGTGCGGGCCAGACTTCGTTCCGTGGCCGAGCTGCCCGATTATGGCTGGAGCGGTTTCAACTGGCTGTGGCAGCCCGCCGCACGACCGGCCTGGTTTGACCCGGGCCCGGCCCTGGCGCACGCCGGAGGACTGACCGACACGACGGCGGGCCGCCGGGCTTACCTGAAATACCTTACCTGGTTGCAGGAGGACGAGTCCGCCCGCAAGGCGCAGCGGTTCGCAGGGATGTCCCAAGGCTGGATCATCGGGACGAAGGACTTTGCCAAGGACATGCTCAAGGAGCAGGGGGAAATGACCGGGCAAGGTCCGCGACTGGCAGGGGAAATGCGGTTCGCCCGGGAAGCAATCCGGCAGGACACCTTGCTGATCCTGTTGCGCAAGCTGCGCCGGGCCGAAGCGGAGCTGGCCAGCGCCGGGAAATCCGCCGACTGGAAACTGGCCCTCGCCGCCGCCCTGAAGGAGCGGACCACGGTGACCAACCGCTGGCTGGCCACGAACCTACATATGGGCAACCTCCACGAAGTCAGCCGCAAGGTCAGTGCCTGGGCCCGCCAACCTGACGCCAAACTCCTCAAAAAACTCATATGAACCCCAAGCCCCAAGGCCTGACCCTTTCCGCCGGCCTACTGTCCGCCGGCCTTGGAGTAGGGCGGCCTTGGAGTAGGGCGGCCTGGAGTTCTTCAACTTGTCCCCAGAGTTCAACACACGCCTGGATCTATCTTCTGGAAACTTTTCCATCCTTTGCCGCATGGCGGAGGAGGTTACAAGGAATGGGCTGTTCCAGCAGGCGCGCCACCCAGATAATGGCCGGAAGAAAAGTAAAATTATGTTCAGCGTGACCCATATGGATGCATCCGGCGACGATGACCCGCCAATTGAGAGCTTATCATCGTTGTACGATGAACTTGAAAATTCTGGCATCGTTGATGGTGATGTCGCTGTAATTCACCAAGACACGGGTTGGTATATTTCAGCGCACCGAGATGGCCGCATTGTATTCGAGCATATACGAGATCGTAAACCGCGCCACATGATACCGGTTCCTAAAGAGCGTGTCATCGAACTTTGGAAGCTGCTTATTGAAGGCAATATTGCTCAAATACTCTTGGAGCCTTGGAATCCGGGTTATACTTGAGGTCCGAACCAGGTCGCTCCGTCCGGGGGGCCGACCTTGGGTGTTCCCTTCCCGCGTTCTCCATCCGGCGTTCTTCGTTTTTTAATTTTTCATCGGATTCTCATCGAACAGCGAACACGACGTAACGGAAAACACCGCGATAGTTGATCAGGGCCATGTTGCGGCCGTCGCGCAGGGCCTGCTTGGCGGACGCGAGATCCGTAACCGGAAGCCGGTTGATCTGCTCGATCACCGCGCCGACGGGGAAAAATTCGCCATAGGGCGACCGCTCGCTGATCTCGGTGATTACAAGTCCGCCGGGTTCATCGGGCAGGTGCATTTCATTGCGCAATTTTGCATCCGGCACGGCCACGGTCACGCCCGGCAACAGTTCCCCTTCGACGCCCCCGGCGTCCTCCAGCCGGCCCAAAGTGACGTCAACCGTCGCGGCTTTGCCCTCGCGCAGATAACTGATCTTCACCTTGGTGCCCGGCGGCGTCTCGGCAATCATGAGCCGTAGATCCTCACTGGATGCTACGGGACGCCCGTTGACGGCGGTGATCACATCCTCGCGCTTCAAACCGGCTTTGGCGGCGGGTCCGTCGGGTGAAGTGAGATTGTCGATGAAGATGCCCTTGGTTTCCTTGGGGAGATCAAAGGATTCGGCGAGCTCAGGCGTCAGGATCGCGGTGGACACACCCAGATAACCGCGGGAAACGGTGCCGGTCTCGACCAGGCTGTTGAGGATCGTGCGGGCCAGATTGACCGGGATGGCAAAGCCGATGCCGATGCTGCCCTGATTATTGGAGATGATGGCCGAGTTGATGCCGACCAGGCGGCCCTTGGCATCGACCAGCGCCCCGCCGGAATTGCCCTTGTTGATGGCGGCATCCGTCTGGATGAAATCCTCATAGCCGGCCACTTCGTCCAAAATGCCCACCCGGCGGCTGGTGGCGGACACAATCCCCATGGTGACCGTCTGCCCCACGCCGAGCGGATTGCCGATGGCAAACACCACATCGCCGACGCGCAGTTTGTCGCTGTTGGTGAGAGCGGCGGCCGGGAATTTCTCCCCCTCGATCTTGATGACCGCCACGTCGGTCTTGGGATCGGCCCCGATGACCTTGGCGATCATTTCCCGTTCATCGTTTAGCTTCACCTTGACCTCGTCGGCATCGGCGACGACGTGATTATTGGTGAGAATATAACCGTCGGACGAAATGATCACGCCGGAACCCAAGCCATCGAGCCGTTCCTCGCGTCCTTGCACACCGGGACCATAAAGCTGGCGCAGAATGGGCGGCACCTGCTGACGAATGATCTTGCTCGAGTACACCGAAACCACGGCCGGCCGGATCGTGTCCAGCATGTCGGCATAACTTGTGAGCACGGGCGCCTTGCCGTCGCTCAGCGGGGTCAGATCCTCCTTGAGCACCGGCGTGGGCAGCGCCGTCTTGACCGATTTCTTTATCTCGATCGCCAGCGCACCGGATGCCGCGCCCAGGAGAAAAAACACGAGAGCCAATTTGGTTTTCATGGGAAAAAACTGACCGTGACTCCAGTCCGACCGCACCGGTTCCGCAACCGCGTCAAAAGCCCTTGATCTTGAAAAGGCTGGTGACGCTCTCGTTGTTATTGATGCGCAAAATGGCTTCGCCCAGCAGCGGCGCGATGCTCAGCACGGTGATGGGGAGCCCGCGCGTCTCGATCGGCACCGAGTTGGTGGTGATCAGCTCATCCAGCACGCCGGTCTTGAGGCGGGCGTAAGCCACCTCGTTCAGCACGCAATGGCTGACCGCCGCCCGCACGCTGGTGGCGCCATGCGCGCGGAGCATTTTGGCGGCAGAGGTGATGGTGCCGGCGGTTTCGGTGATATCGTCAACCAGCAGCACATCGCAGCCGGCGACCTCACCGACGATGTTGATCGCCTCGACCGTCGTGGCATTCACCCGCTTCTTCGCCACGAGCGCCAGTGAAGCACCAAGAATATCCGCATAGGCGGCCGCCATTTTCATCCCGCCGACATCGGGCGAACAGACCACGAGTTTGTTGGATTTCTTGGTCGCCAGGTATTGGAAGAAAACCGGCGAGGCGAAAAGATGGTCCACCGGAATATCGAAGAAGCCCTGGATCTGCTGGCTGTGCAGATCCATGGCCAGCACGCGGTTCGCGCCGGCCGCGACGAGCAGATTCGCGACGAGCTTGGCGGTGATGGGGACGCGCGGCTGATCCTTGCGGTCCTGCCGGGCATAACCATAGAAAGGGATGATCGCCGTGATGCGGGACGCCGAGGCGCGCTTGGCGGCATCCATCATGATCAACAGCTCCATCAGGTGATGGTTCGTCGGCGGACAGGTGGACTGGACAATATAAACATCCGCCCCGCGGATATTCTCGTTGATCTTCACGAATGACTCCCCGTCGGGGAAGCAGTTGACGGTGGCATCGCCCAGCGGCACCCCCATGCATTTGCACATTTCCTCCGCCAGCGGGCGGTTGGAGGAGCCGGAGAAGATTTTAAAACGCGTGTCCTTCATGTGGCGGCGAGCTAAAATGGAATTCCGCCGGGGCGGAAGTCTATTCCATTTTTTGTTCAAGTAATTCGACCCGCCGGAACAAATCAGGCAGACGCTGATGGAGCACTTGCAGGCGTCGCTCGAGCATGTAGGGAATCGCGGGAGTGCCATTCAGATAGCTGCCGGGCGTCGAATCGTAACTCAAGCCGGTCTGTCCGCCGATTTTCGTGCCCTTGCCGACGGTGATATGGCCGCCAATCCCCACCTGCCCGGCCGCCACCACATAATCCTCCAGCGTGGTGCTGCCGGCAATGCCCACCTGGGCGCACAGGATGCAGTGCTTGCCAATGATGACATTGTGGCCGATCTGGACGAGATTGTCGATTTTGGTGCCCTCTCCGATCACCGTCCGGCTGAAACGGGCGCGGTCCATCGTGGAATTGGCTCCCACCTCCACGTCGTCCTCGATCACCACCGAGCCGATCTGCGGAATTTTTTCATGCCGTCCCTTCACGGTTTCGTAGCCAAATCCGTCCGAGCCAACGACGACCCCGGGCTGCAGCCGGACGCGGTTGCCGAGCACACAATCGCCTCCGATCACGCAGCCGGGCATCACCCAGCAATCCGCGCCCACGCGCGCATCCTTGCCCAGAAACACTGAGGCCTGGAGAAAACTCCGGGCCCCGACCACGGCATCCGCTTCGATCACGCACAGCGGGCCGATGGTGGCCGAAGGATCGATCTGCGCTCCCGAAGCAATGCAGGCTGAAGGATGTATTCCGGGCGCCGGCCGCGGCCAAAGCTGCTGCTCGATCCGCGAGCAGATCATCGCCAGCGCCGCCGATGGCTTCTCCACATAAAGAAACATCTGCCCGGGGGCCGGTTCACCGACATAGTCGTCCGGCAGCAAGACCATCGAGGCTTTCGAGGCACCGACCTGGGACCTGTATTTTGCATTCCCCAAGAACGACAGATCGCCGGGCACAGCGGATGAAAGCGAGGCAATATCCCGGATCTTTTCGGACGTGCCTCCCGCCGTGCGCAGCGGGACAACCAGGGCAATGATTTCCTCGGAACTAAAGGCGACCGGCTTGGACATAAAAAAGCCCTGTTCGCTGGAACAGGGCTTGGCAAGATTTCTTACTACTTCGTCGGGGTCGGTGCCGGGGCTGGCACCGGGGCGGGTGCGGACGGAGCTGCCGGTGCCGGGGTGCCGGTGGACTGGCCGGCGGCAGCAGGAGCTGGCGCAGGAGGTGCGGGCGGACGGTCCTTGTTCACTTCCTTGATCACCTCCTCGGTCATGTCGTAGCTATCGTCGAAATAGACACAGGCGGATTTGTCGAGCACAAGGGTGGCGCCTTTGGCGCGGGCCATGTTTTTGACCACAAGGCTGATTTCCTCCAGGAGTCCGTCCCGGTGGCTTTTGACCCGCTGCTGAATTTTCAGCTCATTCTGACTCTTGAAATTCTGGGCTTCGTTTTGCAGGCGCTGGATCTCCTTCCCTTTTTCCTGCGCATCCGTCTGGGCTTTGGCGCGGGCTTCGGGCTTGAGCATGCTGTTGTTGGATTGTTCCACCAAGTCCTGGTATTGAGTCGCCAAATCCTGGATTTTCTTGCTCACCCCATCCAGTTGCTCCTGCACTTTCTGGCCAAATTCGTTGAATTTGGCGTAAGCCTCCTCGGTCTTGTAATGGGACTCGAAAACCTTGGCCATGTCGACCACGACGGGTTTGAAGGCGACGTCTGCGCGGGCCGTGCCGGCCATCAGGCCCAGACTGGCCAAGGTGAAGAGAGTGCGGATGAGTTTGTTCATGGTGGTGATTAAATTGAATCAGAAGCGGGTGCCGAAGGAGAAATTAAACTGGTTGCCCTTCCGGTTGTATTTGTCGCTGGTCAGCGGAATGCCGTAATCGAGGGCGAGAGGAGCGCCGGCCACCATCAGCCGGAGACCGAATCCGAAGTTGTCATTGTAGAACCGCGGATTGAAATCATAGGCCTTCACATTGGCGAATCCGGCATCGTAGAAAACCGCAAAGCGGACGGGTTTGACGATATCCATGGAATATTCCGCCGAGAAAAAGCCGTAGGTTTTGCCGCCGATCGGTTCGCCGGTGTTAAAAGAACCGGGACCGGTGTCCTTTGGCCCCACCGTGCGATATTCAAAACCCCGCAGCGTATCGGGTCCGCCCAGAAAGAAGCGGTCAAAGGGAGGCACATCAGGAATGTAGGTATAGGGAACGCTGGTTCCTCCTGAATTGATCATGATCGTCCTGGGTTGCTTGCTGGCACCAAAGCTGTCGACCACCCCGGTACGCCCGATCAATGACAGCACCTGGCGCTGCACGGCAAACACCGGGATGAATTTTGACCCCTTGAATTCCAGGTGATAATAGTTGGTGTCGCCCCCCAGGGGTCCGCCGGCCACTTCGGTGATGAATTCCACCCGGTAGCCATTGGTCGTGTTGATTATCTTGTTGCGCGTGTCACGCAGCAGCGAAAACCCGAGTTTCGAGACGGTGCTATTTCCCGCAATTTCCTGATAAATGACGGGGGCATTCGGACTGACATTGGCGATATCGACCACTTGAAAAGTATAGTTCGCGGTGCCTTCCAGCAAACCGAACAGCCGCTTGCGCATGTAGACCGTGCCGCCGGTGCGGATTTCCTCGTAATACGAACTGGTGTAATCGGAGGTGGTCCGGGACAGTTCAAAACCCAGGGCAAGTTCCCGCTCCAAGAACCAAGGCTCTTCAAAGGACAGGATGATCTGGCTCGACTGGGAGCCCAGTTGCAAACGCAGACGGAATTTTTCGCCAGCGCCCCGGAAGAACGACTTCCGGTTGAACAGGTCGAAATTGGACTGGGTCATTTCCGCAAAGACCGTCGCCTTCTCGAGCGAACTGAACCCCGCGCCAAAGGTGACGTTGCCGGTGCGGCCTTCCCGGACAGAGACCTTCATGTTTTTGCGGCCGGGAATATTGGTCGTTTCATCGACCACGTTCACGGAATTTTCCTCAAAGAAACGGCTGTTCTCCAGGCGCAGTTTGGAAATCTTCATGCGCACCTTGTCGAAGATATCGCCGGGGCCGAGCACGAGTTCGCGCAGGATGACCGTGCTCTTGGTATAGGTGTTGCCCTCGATTTTCACGGACTCGACAAGAAATTTCTCCCCTTCCTCAATGTTGTATTCGATGTCGATGTTTCCGGTCTGCAAATTGGGCTTCCGCACCAGCCGGACGCGGGTATCCAGATAACCACCGCGGCCGTGAAAGTCTTCGATCGCCTCCACGTCCTTGTCCAACTTTGAGGGGCGGAATACCATCCCGGTCTGCTGCCGGAGCGCAAGACGGAGCAGGGGTTCGGGCAGGGTTTTGTTGCCGACGAAGGTGATGTTGCCAATGTGATATTGCCGGCCTTCCTTGATCCGGATGGTGATCACGAGCTTGCCGGGCGAAGGATAATCAAAGGTCACCTTTTCCTCGGCAATCTCCACGTCGAGGTAGCCCAAATCCCGGTAGAAATCGCGCAGCTTGTCGAGATCCTCGTCAAACTCGTCGTTCTTCAAATGCCCGGTGCCAAGGAGCCACGAAAAGGCCGTCCACACGCCGGTTTCCATTTTTCCTTTCAGGCGGCGGGCCTTGATGTGGTCGTTTCCGATGAATTTGATGCTGGAGATCCGGACCTTGGCGCCCTCGCGGACCTTGAAAATGACGGTGCCGAACCCGGTGCTGCGGTTGCGGTCGATCGTGTAGGTGACCTGCGCCTGATTGTAGCCGTGCTTCTGGTAATATTCGTAGACTTTCTGGGCATCGTCCTTCACCTGGCGTTCATCCAAGGAGCCGTTCAGCGCCGATTTGATTTCGCCCGTCAGTTTCTTGCCGGTATAGGCTTTGTTCCCTTCAAAGCGGATCGCAAGCACGCGATATTTCGGCGTCGCTTCGACCAGGAGGTTGACAATGTTGCCGGATACATTCTCGCGTTTCACTTCAATGAATTCAAACAGGCCGGTTTTGTAGAGTGTGCGGATGTCGCGATCGATGATGGAGTCATCGAAATCGACGCCCTCGCGCAAGGCCATGTTCGCCCGCACCGCCTGCTCGCTCACGTTGGCCACCCCGACAAACTTCACGGTGATGGTGCCCACTTTGGGTGTCGGCCCCTGGGCTTGCGGCGCCGCTGGAGTCGGCTGGGCATAAAGCCCGGCAGAAGCGGCAATTAATAGAATGACCAAGGCAATCGCCCGGGTGACCAGGCTACAGGGTGAAGTTTTCAAAGCGCGTAATCTCTTGAAGGAAAGTTAGTTTTAAGTCTCCTACCGGTCCGTTTCGTTGTTTGGCAATGATTAAATCCGCCGCACCTGCGGCAGTTTGGAAACGTTCATCGGAATCTTTGGGTCGGGACAGCATTAGAACAACGTCAGCATCTTGCTCGATCGAACCAGATTCCCGCAAGTCCGACAAGCGCGGTGTGCGATTTTCCTTCTCCGACGAGCGATTCAGTTGGCTTAGGACTATCACAGGCAGGTCAAGTTCCTTGGCCATGGCTTTTAATCCGCGGGAGACTTCCGCGACCTGCTGTTCCCGGGGCGTGCGCGGATCGGTGCCGCTGATGAGCTGGAGATAATCCACCACAATCAGGCCGAGTTTCCGGCGGGCATAGATGCGGCGCGCCTTGGCCCGCATTTCCATGATCGTAAGACTGCTCGAGTCATCGATAAGGATCGGCGCTTTCTTAAATTCCTCGGCGGCCCGGCCGAGATCGTTGATTTCCTTGCCATCGCGGCTGACCAACCCGTCGCGCAGCAGCTTGAGGTTCACCCGCGAGCGCGAGCAAAGCATGCGCAAGGCCAGTTGGGATGAACTCATTTCCAACGAAAAGATCAGGGTGGCCACCGGCTCCTGCTTGCCGGGCTTGGGCATCGAGGCCGACTCCGCGATGTTCAGCGCAAAACTGGTTTTGCCCATCGAGGGCCGGGCCGCGACGATGATCATTTCCTGGCGCTGGAAACCAAACGTCATCGCATCCAGATCCTTGAAACCGGAACTCACCCCGGTGAGCTCGCCCTTTTTCATGAGCATTTTGGCGATGACCGCATTGGCCTCCTTGATCGCCTCCTTGATCTCCTCGGCACTGTCTGTCACACGGTCCTGCGTCACCCGGAAAAGATCCTGCTCGATCTTGTCGAAAAACTCCTGCCCTTCCCCGGAAAAATTGTGGCACTGCTCGACGGCGTTGGTCGCCGCCCGGATCATCTCGCGCAACTGGTGATTGAGCCGGACCTTTTCCAGAAAATAACCCGCATGCGCGGTCGTCGGGATTTTGGACGTGACCTGCATCAAGTACGGCAGGCCGCCGACCGAGTCCAGGAGCCGGCGGATATTCAGCTCCTCGGCGACCACTTCGAGCGTGATCGGCTGGCTCTTCGCATAGAGATCCAAGATCAGCTCCATCAGCACCCGGTTGGCCGGGATGTGAAAACAGAGCGGCGTGAGATGGGCCTCCAGACAGCGCGCAATGGTATCATTGCCATCCAGCAAACAGCACGCGATCACATGCTGCTCCGCTTCCTCGCTGTAGGGCAGGGAACGCCCGGCCGCCACGGCGTCGGGATAGGCCGTGTCGCCGGGACGGCGGGTACGACCGGTGCTGCGAGCTTCTGTAGCCGTATCAGCCATGGTGAAGCTCTATTGCTCTGAAGGAAGCAATGGCTGCGGCAATCTTTGATTTCAAAAATTTATTCACTCGGATCGGTGGAAAACTTGGGAATGAAACGAACTACAATATGCTTTAGCGCTTTTCGCAGGGCCGCCGCTTGTCGGCGTGCCGCGGCCGGCGGTAAGCGCCGGCCCTACAGTCGCAACTGGCATGTAATCTCCTGCGGTTCTTGGCATCGGTCATAAAAAAAGCCGCGATGGGAACACCGCAGCTTTTCGTGTAGGCAGCACCGGGCTCAGCTCTTGGCCGGCTCGATGGGATTTTCCGAGACGACCTCAAAGGAGAAGTCGACCGTCACATCGGTGTGCAGTTTGATCTTCACCTCGTGCTTGCCGAGGGTCTTGACCGGCTGGCCGAGGTGGATGCGGCGTTTCTCGATCACCACACCGGCCGCGGCCAGCTTCTCGTGCAGGTCGTTCGCGGTGACGGCGCCGAAGAGCTTGCCGCCCTCGCCGGTCTTGACCGCGATGGCGATGGCCGTCTTCTCGATCTGCTTGGCGAGTTCCTGGGCGCCGCCGAGTTCCTTGGCTTCGCGGAGACCGCGGGCCTTCTTGAGGGCGTCAACCTGCTTGCGATTCGACAGGGTGAGCGGAACCGCCATGCCCTGGGGCAGGAGGAAATTGCGGGCATAGCCGGCGCGGACTTTGACCTGGTCGCCTTCGGCGCCAAGACCGTCGACTGGTTTGAGGAGGAGCACTTCGTTGTGAGCCATGTTCGGACTGAGTTGGTTGTTTTAGTAAATTGAGGGGAGACGGAATGCCGTCTAGAACGGCACGTCTTCGTCGAGATTTTCCTGCGGAGCGGGAGCGGCGGGCCGGGCGGATGAGCCGGCATTGCGGGGAGCCGGGGCGGCATAGCGGGGCTGTTCCCCACCCTCGCCGCCGCCATTGCCAGGAGCGCCGCCATCGGCGCGACCGGTGCCCAGAAACTGGAAATTCTCGCAGACCACCTTCATGCGGCTGCGCTTTTCCTTGGTGTTTTTGTCTTCCCACTGGTCGAGGCGCAGACGGCCTTCGACAAACAGCGGGCGGCCCTTGGTGCAATACTTCGAGATGTTTTCGCCCGACTTGCCCCAGGCCTCAATGTCAACGTAGGTCACTTCTTCGCGCTCACCACCGCTCTCGTCCTTGAACTTGCGGTTGACCGCGAGGCTGAACGTGCAGATGGCGGTGCCTTTCGGCGTCACCCGGAGTTCCGGATCACGCGTCAGGTTGCCAATGAGCATGACTTTGTTGAGGTTGGCCATGGGGGTAACGCCGCAGGGCGGGTTCAGGCGCTCTTGACGATCGCGCGGTACACCGTGCTGTTCAGGCGCAGCCGCTCGTGCAGTTGCGCGGGGGCGACGGCCGGGGCCGAGAACGCGATGTTCACATAGATGCCCGAGGGAAACGCGGGATCGGTCTTGCGGACGAATTCGCGGCGGCCGAGGTTTTCGACAGCGGTGACTTCGCCCTGCACGGCGACGATCTCTTTCTTAACCCCGTCGATAAGCTGGTCGATGGAATCTTCCTTGCCCCGGTTATCGAGGATGAAGTTGGCGTGGTAATTACGCTTGGTCTGTGTCATTTTTTTCTCTGCGGTTGAGGCTGTTCATGGCGAGGGCAGATCCACTCTCAATCAAGAGGCGGAGGCCAGCCACAAAGCGGGTGAGTTGTTGTTGAATGATGATTTTTTCGTCTTCGGTAAATTTTCCGAGTACAAAGTCCTTGATGTCCATCTCCGCCGGTCGGAGGCTGGCGATCCCGAGCCGGTACCGGGCGAACCCGTTGCCGACCTGATCGATCAGACTGGCGACACCATTGTGGCCGCCGGCACTGCCACTCTCCGTCACCTTGATCCGGCCGATTTCGATCGTGAGATCGTCGTAGGCCACGGCCAGCGCGTCGACCGGCAGCTTGTGGAAATCGAGCAACAGCCGCAGGGCGCGGCCGCTGTCGTTCATATAGGTCTGCGGCTTGACGAGCCAGCGGGTGACGCCGGGCCGGACATTCCAACGCGCGATATCGGCATGGAAGCGCGCCTCGTGTTGCCACGAGAGCCCTTCCGCCGCGGCCAGCGCCTCCACCACGGTGAAACCGAGGTTGTGGCGGGTGGCGGTGTATTCGCGCCCGGGATTGCCCAATCCAGCGATGAGCGTAATGGACATGACTCAAAGAACGTACTGCAAACACGGCCCGTTCGACAAGGGGAACGGGCCGCGGGAAAACGATTATTTCTTGGCGGGAGCAGCGGGCTTGGCACCGGCGGCCGGCTTGGCGCCAGCGGCAGGAGCGGCGGCTTTCGCATCGCCCTTGGCGGGAGCGGCGGCAGCACCGGCCTTGGCATCGCCCGCGGGAGCGGCGGCACCGGCCGCAGGAGCAGCAGCACCGGCCGCACCAGCAGCGGGAGCGGCACCGGCCGCACCTTCGACAGGAGCTGCGACCACGGCCGCGACTTCCTCCTCTGGTGGCTCAACGCAAAGCACGACAGTCTGGTTCTTGTCGTCGAGGAACTCGACGCCGGGGACCGGCTTCAGCTCGGACACATGGATCGATTCGCCGATCTTGAGCTCGGTGACATCGACCTCGATGACGGTCGGAAGATCTTTCGGGAAGCAGCGGATCCGCAGACGATGCGTCGCGGTCTGGAGAATACCCGCCTCGGTCTTGACGCCATAGGCTTCGCCCACGACGTGGGTGGGGACATTGATCACCATCTTCTCGTTTTCCTTCACTTCCTGAAGATCGATGTGCAGGTAGCGATCGGTGATCGCATCGCGCTGGACTTCCTGGAGAACGGAAAGGGCCGTCGGGCCTTGGTCGCGTTTCAGCTCGATGAGCGTGGTGCGACCGGAAATTTCCTTCAGCAGTTTGACAAACTCCGGCACATTGACGGACAGAGTTTCGGGTTTCGTGTGCTTGCCGTAGAGAATGGCCGGAATTTTCTCGGCTTTACGGAGGCGACGGGAGGCGCTGCGGCCTTTGCCCTCGCGGGACGTGACAGTGAGTTGGTATTTCTTCATGGTTTCGTTCCCCCTGAGACTCCGGAATTGAAGGCAGGCGTACTGGAAAAGGGACCGGAGTTGAATGGGCAGCTCCGAGTGATGCAACCAAAACTTTCGCCCTACGGCAGGAAATATTGGTTTTTACAGGAGACCGGTGTTGACAAGGCCGAAAGCCCGCCCCTTTTTGGCCCTTTGATTGTATTATTATTGGTGCCCGATAGCTCAGTGGCAGAGCAGGTGACTGTTAATCACTTGGTCGTAGGTTCGACCCCTACTCGGGCAGCCATTTCATTCAAAGACTTACGCGGTTCGGTATTTTCTCTCCGAAAACTACATTCCGGTTACATTCCGGTTTTTTGAGCCCTCAAACGACCCAATACGTCGTTCCACGACGTTGCATCGGTATGCAACGAATCAAGCAGCTACCCGTTTGGCAGGTCTTCAACGTTCATCACCGCATCGATGAACACTTGCGGTGGCACGTAATGATGGGCCTCAACATAGTGTGCAATCATCTGGGGAGTGGCGTACCAGGTACTGTCTTCACCTTTGACCCGGATTTCGGCTGAAGAGAGACGACCATCTCGAAGGCACTGCTGGTAACGCTGCATATTGAAACCTATCGAATTGGCCGCGTGCGGTCCGGAACAAAACGGGCAGGTATGGAAGCCGCGTGTTTGCTGGTAGCGTCGCAGCATGATTCGTCTGAGGCGCTCCACAAATCCCAAAGGGACGTCGCCTTTCTGGTATGATTTCGACAGATCGAGCCAGCCTACATTCAGAGTGCGTGAAGAGCCTTTATCGTGGAGGTACGTATAGGCGGTGAGATCCTCGAAATACATTTCTGGGCTAGGCGTTCCGAACCATTGTTTCAAATTCACTCAGGAGCTTCTGGAACTTCGCTTCCTCGCATACACGACAAAGAAACGGCATCCTTCGACCATAGAACATCACCTTGGTACCTCCGCATTGCTTACATTCAAGGTTGGTAGCCATGTAGGCCACAATTGGTTTTTCCAGCTGCCCGTTTAGCCGCTTCGCCAATAGAGCAAACTGACTACGATCAAAGTCCTTGGACAAATGCAGGCTGCGCAATGTTGAGCACTCCGCCAAACAGGCGATGTCATCATCGGCGATCTTCGCATTCGCCAGCGAAAAAGACTTCAGGCTGGGAATGCGTGTGACCGGCTTGATTGTCGAGAGTCGCAATGACGGGTCAATGGCTCCTCGACTCCCCGAGAGATTGAGTTCGGTCAGTTCGCCGAGCTGTTCTATCCCAGTGAGAGCTGTCAACTTTGGAAAGTCGTAAACCGATAGCTTCGTTAAATGTGTAAGACGAAAGACAGGATCTAATTGCTCGACCTTCGTCGCCCATTCTAGAACGAGCTCATTCGTTTCACTAAGACCTTCGATACCATCAAGCGATTTAAGAGTAATGTGGTAGAGCCTGAGGTCCTTGGCCCGACAACTCTTTAGAATGCGCGGCCACGCCCCCGTTCCAATGTTTCTAAGATCGAGCGATGCATGATCACCCAATGACCCGTCAGAGAACGCTTCGTTGACAAGAATCATCATATGCTGGTGACGACAACGCTAAGAGGAACCGGCTCGGTTTGGCGAGTCGGGTTCTGTTGCGTGGTTAAGTGGTATCATATCCACTCAAAATATCTGTAGCCCCAATCTCGAAAACCAGAAACGCCTGGATTCGCGCCATCGTATTTTGCGGACAGAACGTCGGCCGGTATGAAGATGTAACCGTGCGCAACAAAAGCTCCAAGCAATCGGACGCGCGCCTCTGGGGTAAGGCAGTCGTCATCGTCGCCAAAGAATGTCACGAATCTGCCAAAATTGCTGGCGCGAACCAACGCGAACCGCCCGGCGGACGCTACGAAAATCTGCCCGTGAAAACTCGCGTCCTGAATTTCAGTACCTGTTTCAAATCGCGACCCAGGAAAAGCTGCAACAATCTCATCAGCCAGCTTCGTAAATCGCAATTCCGCAGCGGAACGGTCAAACGCAGGCGGTTGCTCAGCGTGGCAAGGATCGTCGTGAGCCCTCAATATTTGCAGGTAGTCAATCATGGCTGTGCGGTAAACCAAACAAGGTTGAACTTAACTGTGCGCCCCGCTAACTTGGCTAGTCTTCTGTTTTTCCAGGCGCTTCATCAGCTCCATCATCAGTGCGGCTCCCGCGCCGACTACTGGCCCCGGTGGGTCGATAATGACATATAGGCCAGAGCGAGTCAGCAACGTCACCTGAGCGTTGCCCTTCGGTAGAGAAAGACTGGTGCGCGGCTTTGCCTGACTGCTTACCGGAATCGTGGAATCCACAAATGACTGACACAGACTCTTGATCGCAGCATCCTCCGCATCCCAGAAAATGGCCCTGCCGGAATAATTCAAGTAGCGCGCAGACCCATCAACGTAAGCGGCAAGAGTATCATAGCCGTCACCTGATGGCATCTCGATTATTACGCCCAATACCTCAAACGCGAACTTTGGATCTGGCTTCTGTCCTTGCTCACGAAGTGCGGACCAAACCCAAAGATGAATTCGGGTCTCAAGCTCCGGTAAATCCAGCACGCCTCGCAGACGAGCAACGGCTTCGCTTTTCTTTCCTGCTTCAATCAGCTTCGAGGCATCCGCAATCGTTTGAAACGGCCCCGGAGTTCCGTCGAGGTGCATCTGGTGCACTTGTTCGTTGAGCGACTGCGACGCGAAAAGCATCTGGCGAATCCGGTCGGCATCGGAGCCGAGCTTTGCGGCGTCCTTCACGAGGCTGTGTTCCTCGGCAGTATTCGATTGCGGCGTGGTTTCAGTCGCCCCGAAGAGACGCGTTATAAAAGAAAAAAAGGCAGCCATAATTAGTAATGTTCGCATGTGGTGGCGGCAGTTATAGTCGGCTTTGCCCTTCAATTCACGACAAAGAAATCGATGTGCGCTGCAAGTAGACGGCCATCTATGTCAAACGAACCGATAACCGGATAACGGCCGTCTCCCCACCCCGAATGAAAAAGAATCAGATTCTCTCCATTTTTGGAATGCGGGAGGATGATGTTCGCGAGGCCTTCGCGAATGTGGGCTGAATCGTCCATCTGCCGAAACCAACAGTCCGCGCGCTCATTCTCAAAAAGGGATTCATACCATGACTTGGGATCAGGCATGCATGGCCCGATCACCGATTCATCGACAAAGCACGCTGTTCCTGCGTCAACACCGAAGCCAACGAACTCATCCCCTTTGGGCTCCGGCCGTTTCTGGCCCTCTTTCGCTAACGGAACAGACTTGCGGTAAGCCTCCATTCCACTTGCAAAAGTGATCGAGGCATAAGCCTCCCGCACATGAGATCGATCCTGTTTCTCACTCACGTCTGCGAGCGTGACGACTACTGGAAATCTTCCTCGAGGCGTAACAATGAACGGACTATCCGTCGGCGAGAGCGCAGCGAACGGATCGCACGCGACAAGGCGCCCACTAGGCAGCGCTAATTCACCACAGGCAACTGTCCATATGTAGCGCGGTCCGTCTGCGGTGGTGATCGTCACGTCATTCTTCAACGCACTCCACGTCGGACTATTCGGCCAGACGTTCGTCGGCGGTGTATCTTTCTTTCCGAATAAACGGGAGAGGAAACTCATTGTTCTGTGCCAAAGGTTGATCATATCGTTTTCAGCGGCTCAACTGAATTAATGGTTGGATGGCCTTAGTTCGCTCTTGGGAAAATATGCGGCGTCAACCAATTCTGGCCGAATCAATGAACGCGACCACCTCCGCGTCGTCGAACAGCACAACCCGAGCATTGATTTTGTGGCGCGAAATTTTTCCGGCATCCGCCCAACGAAAAATTGTCCGCGGACAGATGCCCAGCCGGCCGGCAATTGATTTGGCCTTACTGAACCTGCGTCCGCCTACCGCATTGAATTCCGCATCCCGTTCGATAAATGATTTTGTCGTTGTTTGCATGGCTACATTTTTGAGCCGCTTGTCGCGCTCCGACAATAGCGCGCGTCTACCCAATTTACGGTATGCCGCCTACCCCGGAAAGGGTACGTCAATTCGTCCCGCCTTCGTTGATCGTACATCCTCAGCTTCGATCAGTTTGGTTGGTTTCTCGAAACACTTGCGCACTTGGTTTGATGTCAGACGCAATACCCTAAGGACTTCGTCCTTTGGTAAGTCATTCAGACACGAGCCGGAAATCCGGCGAATCATAAACGTTGCGAAAACCGCAAGGAGTAAGGTGTCTCACCAAAAAGCAACACCTCCGGGCGTTGCAAAAAAGGGGGGGCAAGTGCGTTCAATGCGTGCCGAGTTGATCGCATTTTTTGGCGCGCTTCTGAATCCAACGAACTCGTTAGGGCCTTGCGTCTATGAAAAAAAGGGGCTGTGACGTCGCCCGCGTTTCGGGCTGATTTTTTGCTGCTCGGCGAACCTCACGAAGTCGGGAGGGTATTGCGTCTGTAAGAAAAAAACGCGGATGACCCACGCCAACCAACCCGACTAATCGAAGCTGAAAAATGAACGAAAAATCAATTGAGGCGGGACGAATTGTCCTAACCTTTTTTAGGTAGACGCGGACTGTTGTGCTGGACGTTTTTTTCGTTCCACTGAACGCATAAACACAGCCCAAGTCATCGGTTGGTGGTGGGTCAATTTCAGCCGCTCGCCGGTGGGTCAGTTCTGTCTGCTCGTTTGCTTGGCGCTCGGGTTAGCCGAGCGCAACGGCGAAAGCAGTGAGCGACGGCTCGCGGTTGCAGCGCAGCAGAGAACGCGAGGCGTAGGGCGCGCTGATATTCCAGGAACGCGCAACGCCGGCACGGCGGCAGTGCCTTGGCCCGCCCGGTGGGCGATGGTGGAGCGGAGCTGCCAGAGCGTAGCGCAACCAGTGGCCTCCGTGCCGGCACGAGTGGAGCACACGAGGCAGGATTGATGCGCTGTGGCTCGCGTGATTTCTTCCGCAAGATATTCCAAGCAGGAACACAGCAACATGGCCGCAAGACTGGTATCATTTTGACATTCAGACATCGTGAGTCTTTAAAATTGTTCATGCTTGGGGCCGACGGCGACAATGTCATCAATTTCAACCAGATCATCCTCGTTTGCGGACATTTCGCGATATTCCTATTCGCCAGATGAACTTGGCGGTCATTTGCTACCGAGCGACTTTCGAAGGTTCGGTTTACTTCCGGGGACAATAGAAACGGCACTGTCGAAATACTCCACTGAGTTCTATCGAACGAGCGGAGCGATCGGCTCTCTAAAATCAGCTCGGCTGCGTGACCGGGAAGTCTACTCTTTGCATTCGCTTTGTGACCATTTGTATATCCGCCGGACGGATGAAATACTGCGAAGGGCCTTAAAGATTAGCCGACCAGACAGAAACAACGAGGTCCGCCAACTAATCACTGTCGTCGCGTCGGAGCCTGATTTCCGAATCCTTCGAACTGACCTGCATTCATTTTTCGAAACGGTGATTTTCAGCCGTTTAATTGACAAGCTTGAGACTAATAACTTCCGAAATCATTCAACGATCGCTCATCTTCGCTCAATCAACACTCAACTTGTTAAGCGTTTTAAATATCCAGGTCTGCCACGCGGATTGTCTATTAGCTCGACTCTGGCGGACTATGCCTTGCAGGAAATTGACAAAGATATTTTCGCAAATCCCTCTACGATCTATTATACGAGATATGTTGACGACATATGTGTAGTCCATTTGACCGACAACAAGACTTTCGAACAAAGGCTGGTTACGCTCCTAAAGGAACAGGGACTCACGCTCAACCGAAGCAAGACGGTGCATCTTGAGCATCCGTTTACTATGCCACTTGAGTTTCTCGGCTATTCCATTGATTTAGAGGCAGGCAAAGTGTCCATTGCTCACAAGAAGATCATAAAGGCTAAGCGGCGAATTGCACTAACGCTTCAGGCTTTCATTGCTGATAAATTGCCAACCGCCTACGTGACGCTAAGAGACCGGCTGCGCTTCTTGAGTTCCGTCGTCGAGCTAAATAAAGTCGACCGAGCCTCACCGGTCTTCTCCGGCTTCCGGCACGTCTATCGCGAATGCACAAAAGACACAATTGAATCACAATTGCGTGGACTTGATACCTTTCTGCACGGGATTATTCATTCTCGTCGCTATAAACTCGGTAATAATATTCGAGCCAAGCTGACTGCAGTTCAATTAGCGAAGCTGAAGAAAATCTCATTCCGATCAGGATACGAAAAAAACATAGTGGCGTGCTTCCAGCCAGATCGCATAGCGGCACTTACCAAAGCTTGGCGTTATGAATAAGAAAAGGATCAACCAGTCCATACCCGAGCGTTGCCTATTGACTGAGATAGCACCGTACGAGACACCGAGCCTTTTTTCTCTTTGGGGTTCCTACAACTATCTCCGCAATCTCGATGATGGGAAACAGCCAGCGTACCTCAAAGCGCTTTTTACGCCTCACAAAAACGACGAATCTATTCCGTTCAAGTATACTATAAAAAAAGGGGTGGACTCAGTTCGTTGCCTTTCGCTCATCCATCCGAAGCAATCGCGGCAGATTTCCGATTTTTATAGGCGTTTTGATATCTATATAACTAAGCTTTGTCGCCGCAGCCCGTTCTCGCTTCGTGCACCGATAGACTTAGCTAAGAGCTATCGAACTTCCACCGCCGAGTCGGACGAACTAAAAGAAATCGAAGAAGAAAGTGCAGACCGAGTTTATGCATCTTCATATTTTAAATATAGCCGTTTTTCGTATCTGTACCGATTTTACGATTCCGAAGAGTACGCCGAGCTGGAGAAAAACTTTAACAGATATCTTCACGTCGATATCTCAAAGTGCTTCGACTCGATCTATACACACACCATTTCTTGGGCAGTGAAAGGACGGCGTGTTGCGAAAGCCCAGAAGGGCTCGCCCGTTAAGGACAAAGAGCCATTCGACATCGCATTTGATAGGCTCCTGCAGGCCGTAAACTACAAGGAGACGCATGGCATCCCGATCGGCCCTGAAATGAGTCGTATCTTTGCCGAAATTATTCTCCAAAGAATCGACCTCAACGTTGCAGCAAGATTGAAAGAAGAGGGGCTCGAAATAGATAAAGCATATTGCTGCCGGCGTTATGTGGACGACATATTTTTCTTCTTTAACAATGAAGAAGAACAGAAGATTTTTCTGAGGATACTTTCCGAAGAACTGCGCGTATATAAGCTTCATCTCAATGAAGACAAAATGCTCCTTTTTGATCGCCCGTTCATTACGAACCAAAGCGTATTTAAACAGCGGATTTCGGAATACATTTCTTCATTCTGGGCTAGGATCGACCGAATTCGTATTCGTGATTCCGCAAAAGAGATCGCGCGCCTAAGAGCTAGTTGCCCCTTTGGCACAGTTGGATTTAACGCAGTTGCAGCGCTCTTCTTTGCTTCAATGAGGAATCGAATTCGGACATTTGACGCAAAGAAACACAATAATGCAGCTGAGATTTTGTATGTCGTCGCGGATTTAGTTTTCCACGCCTTCAGAATGGATTTGAGCGCGTCGTCATCCTACAAGATCACGGAGCTGGTTTTAGACATCATCGCTTACCTGCCGGATTTCAGTGAGCACGAAAAAGCTAAACTGAACGACAAGCTCATTTTTGAACTCAGGGGCGCCACGCTAAGTGCAATAGCCCAGGGATATCATGTTGAGGCCATAAATGTGCTCATCGCTCTGCGTGAATTGAAAGTAGAAAGCGCAATCATCGCCGAATTCTCGCGCAACTTGCTCACGTTGTCTCGACAAGCGCACCGTGAAGAGGGCGAGCATAAGCCGCGCTTGAACTATTTTTGCGTCGTCGGATTGCTCTATGCACTACGAGGCAAAGACAAAACTACCACTACTGAGCTGGTCAACGACGCTGAGGAGATTTTACTGAAATATACTCCTAGCGAATATGCTGAGTCCGCATACTTGCTTTTAGATCTCGTCTCTTGCCCGTTCCTAGGCGACCCAGAGAAGGACCGGCTGATAAAGGTTGGCATAGTCCGTCATAAGCCGAGCGCTAGCGCATCTGATATCGGACAATTCCGGAAATACGTTGCCCAGCACACATGGTTCTTTAATTGGAATAATAACAATAACCTTAGAACTCACCTTCAAAAGAAGAAATTCCTTCCAGCTTATTAGTCCCAATTTGGGGCGCCTCCATCGAGGGTAAAACCTTAGACTCATCGCGGATTTGTAATGTGCCGTGAAGAGAGAATGTATCAGCGCCAAAAAGTGCTGATGTGTTCACACACCGCGGAGGCGCCCCATTTCATTTTAGGAGTCGACTTTCATCCACCATTCTCGCCGGCAACACGATTTGATTCCAATGAAAGCATCCAGCACTGACGATTTGATCAAACTAGTGGAGTTTGAGATTAAATGCCTCGACGATCAAAAGAAGGAGCTAGGGATAAGCCCGTGGCTCCTTTATGCTGCAGCTGCAACCCTAAGCTGGCGTGTAATCGAAGAATGGGTGCCTGTGAAAAACTGGGCTAACGTAGCGGTTCTGTGGGCCATCATTGTTCTCTCGGCTGAATTCGCAACAAGCCTCTTCCGGGAGCTGCGACGCTTGCCTGCCGAGCCGACTACGAACCCAACACTGCGCTTTCTATCGGCCAGCAAGCTGCTTGCCGGAACAAAACCCTACCTCTTATTCATGGGAGCGAAGATCACCTATGCCGCAGCAATGATCTTCGCGTCCGGTATATTAGCTGGCTGGCCAAAATATGTTTGGACTGGGTTCTATTGCGGGCACCTTTTCGGCTGGTTACTCATCGTGGGAGCAACTTTTCTCGATATTCCATTCTCCCTCGGAGCCGCCGAACGAAACTCAGTACGTTACGCGTCCTTTCAGTTCGCTTCTCTTTTTCAGATAGCAGCGATGTCCTTTTTGATCGCTGCTTTCATACCACGCATGAGTGAGTATTCCGCCATTGAATACCGAATGGCCCTTATGCTATTCGCGCTTGGCGAAGTGGTGACTCTTCTGCTTTCACTCCATTCAGACAACCCCGCCCGCGGTACCCTTATCCAACTTCGTCGAGCAATAGGTTTGAATGAAATTGACCACGATGAAGCGAAAGGTCGACTTGAAATCACCCTCCGAGGGGCAAGTGTGTCCAAATTTCTTCAGCCAAGAGTTCAGTCGTATCTAAGCGCTGTGGAGTCGACCTCAAACGAATACGAGGGGCTCATCGCGTTTGTGAAGTCGACCACCGAGCTCTTCCAGGAAGGCGCACCCAATAAGCAAACGCTCGAATCAGCGGACACCTCACTTACACAAATCTTACAACGGGGTGACACTGTGCGCAAGCGCCTCGCTAGCCTTAGAGCAACGCTAAGTGATTTTGAGCAACGAGCGAACCAAGTGATTTTTTTGGACCAGCGTGCTAAACCGGACGTAGATTCGCTTGGAAATAGCATGAAAGCGGAATTTGAGCGCATCGATCAAAAAGCTTCGCTATTGAGTGGCACCATCGCCGAGCTAAAGGCTGCGCATGACGACTATCGGTTTCGCTTTGAGCAATGCCAAATCATAGCAATGGGGAACGAACCGAAAAAACGAATTACACAATAATATTTCAGCGATTCTGTGGGGAAAGGGCGACACCTACGGCGGCGTAGTCTGGATATTCCAGCTCGTCCAGGAAATCGTCCCCCCGGAAAGTTTCAACCATAACGGGCAACCATTCGCTGAATGGTTGTTCCGGCCGTTTGAGCAATCGCCCGAAATTCCGGTGAAATCCGTTCGTCAGCTGTGACGCGCGCCCAAAAAGCCAGAGCTGCGGGCGCGACGTCGGCCCAGATCGCTGCTATCGCCGGTAAAGGAGGACGGGGCGCAAAGAGCCGCGGTCCTAGGTCGCCTTGGGCGCCGGGAGCATAGAGCATGGGCAGCATGTCGTAGGACGGGGTCAGGCCGAACGGAATCGTGTCGATAAGGGAGAGGCTCGTGTTGCTGCGGTGCATGTCGGAATTGGCGATGAGATCACCGAAGCACCAACGCCAGCGCAGTTCGCGGGCCTGATCGGGAGCCAGCCAGCCCGCAGATTCGAGGGTATTGGCTGAGGCCAACCAGTCAGTGGCCGCGCCGGCCGCAAGGCCGTCCTCGACGACAGCCAGACTCAGCAGGCCGCGCCGGCCGCCGGTTTCCGTCCGGTCGAAACGCTCCACTTCGAGAAAACGACGGCCACCGGCGTCGAGTACCTGAGTGCGGACGCACGCGATCCGGTGCTCCGAAAGAATTTCGGCGGCAATATGTTCGCAGAGCAACAGGTCGGCCCAGCGCTGGCTTACCAGCGAATCTTGAGCGGCTGAGAATTTGACCATGACAGGGACGAAGGCACCGCCCTGACGGCGGACAGTGAGCAAAAACTTCGGCTGTTCCCCGCCGGCGGACGAACCGGTAACTTCTCCACGCTGCGCCGCGGCGGCCAGCTCGGGATAGATCGCAGCCCGGTCATTGGCGGAAACCGCAGTGCTGGCCATCGTGTCCGCACGGCGCAAGGCGTGTTCGAGGGCGCGGTCGCCGAGAACGAAATGGCCGGGCAAATCGTCACCCTCATTCAGCAGGTACGCCACGATGTCGTCGTCTTGCCAGTTGCGTGGGTCCACCGGAACCCCGAGGCGTGCGGATAATTCACGGGCGACCACGCGGCCGAGATAACCTTGCGGAGCCGCATCCTGGAGAAAAAACGGGAGGCCGGGGAAAACACCGTCGGGGTACGCGCGGTCGAGCCAAGCCGGAGGATCACCGGAGGGAAGAAGCCGGAAACCGCCATGAAGGGCGCGCAGTTCTCCTGCCGCGTACGAACGCCCCTGCTCGTCGATACGGTAGAGCGGCCAAGATCTACCGAGATTGCGCACATTTCGCCGCAGGGCATACTGGGTTTGGCGGGCAGCGCCGATACGTTCCACCGATGAACCTAGCTCGGCAATCCAGCGCGACAACGTGGGCTGGCTGACGTCAAGAGACTCGGCGAGAGCACGCGCCGGCGTTACTCCTTGCGCTTGGAGCTCAAGGGTGAGTCGTGAAATGTCAGCCCGATTTCGTCGCCTATTCATGAATAGATATTGAATAGATCTAATGTTTGTTAGCTACTAATTGTCAACATTATCGGTATAAATAACAATATTAAATGAATAGATCTAACTGATAATACGTGACCTGCATAAGCAAGCCGCCATCATGATTTTTCAGGGATTCGTGCGGCATCCCACCTTTCTACCCAAGCAACCCGGGAGCCAATTTTGAAATACAAAACTACAATGGTAACGTGTCTAAATCCGCAGGCATATATTCGCGAGCCAACGCATCGAGTTCGACACTCGCTCTCTCCTTGTCGAACAGATCCCCTTTAATAGTCGAAAAATTAACCGGCGGCATATCTGCACCGAATTTCTTTTTGAGAAGCGATTTGATCAGACGTTTCAGACCAACTGCCGAATGGTAGTCCAAATAAGGCGATATTATTACTTCCTGAATATATTTTGCAGACGGCTCAGTATCCACGCAAAAATGTTTCTGGTCGGGACTACAACGGGTGATAAAACGAACCTCTTGTTCGTGCTGAAACTCACGGCCTTTTACGAGAAACGGCCGCAACGCAACGTACGGAAACCGACGGAAATTACCTGGCGTGATCTCGAGACGCTCCCGGATACGATATCGAACTGACGCAATAAGAAATTCTCGATCAGTCGGCAAAACTGCCTCCAAACTTTGCAGGTCTGTGCGGACGGCGACCCCGTTTAATGCGAACGAAGACCACATGGCGGCTGATTCAATTCCATTTGCAAACCAACAGGAGGCCGCCCGCCGCTCAGAAACGAACCGATGGAAGGCTTGAGCAAGTTGATTTGTTCTATCCCTAGGCGTCTTTGGGCTATCCCAGTATTTACGAATCTCCGGGGGTGTGGACGCTTTCAATTCGAGCAGGACCTCCTTCCCATTCGGTAGTTCACTTAGCAAAGTGATAATAACAACCGGATCAGTGATTTCATGGCATTCAAGGGGATCATTAACCGAACGAAGCAAATGCAAAGGTGTGAACGTCAATTCACCCTCCAGCATTCCCAGGAAACGCGGGAAAGGAACATATCGCATCAGCGGCGTATTGTTCTTCAGGGTAAACGTATCTTTTGAAGGCGACGGAAGGCGCTGAATTCCCCTCGTCGGTGCTGCGGTCATATTCAGTTAGGGCGACTTCGAATCCAAAGGCCAACCAGCAGGCCAAGAAGTGCCAAAATCAGCAACTTGGAAACCATCCACTGCCCCTCCGAGAGAATACATGTAGCCCGCTTGGACAGTGCCTCAGATTCAGGCCGTTGTTGGGATGTCATGTATTGGTTTCTGTATGTTCAGCGATTTTTAAATCAACCGGTCGCTTGTACAACTTATAGGAATGGCGTCAGTTGATTCCCAGTGCGGACTTCGCCTTAGCCCATGCGACACCGGGCTTGCCCTGGTTGCGAGCGACTGCGGCATTTAAATCACGCAGGTCTTCCAGCTCTTCCACGCGAGACGAGAGCCGAGATACTGCCTGACTAAGGCTACGAAGCGTAGGTTTGCGGGCTGGTTGTTTTTTAGTCGCGGTAGGCATTTTTTCGATCTTTCACCAAGTAAACAAAGATCAGGTCTTTTTCGAGTGTGAAAAGCACACGATAAGAACCAACCCGCAAGCGGTATTTACCAGCCTGCCCAGCGAGTTTTTTTACGTCGCCCTGTAAGTCTGTTTGCAAGGCATCGAGCTTTTGGCCGATGCGCTGGCGCAAATCCTTCGGGCACGCCCGCAATTGCTCCAAGGCTTCTTCGCCGATTTCCAATTGATAACGCATAGTCAGCGAATTGACGATCCCTTACCGCGACGTCGAGTCGCGCGCAAAATGTACGTGTCGAAAATGAGATTCATTTCTTCTTCCTCTTTCGGGTCGCTTGGAATGTTTTCATGTCCGCCTCATCGCGGGCAATCCACGCCCGGATTTTCGCCTCAGGTAGGCTGCGCACTGGCACGACCGTTGCAGGGTGCTGTGTCAGGCCAGATCGTTTGGAGAGAGCGCGTGTGGACATATGAAGGGCCGGTCTGGTTGATGGCTATGACCCAATTTCATTAGGTACAACTTTAAGCTGTCCGTGACCTTCGAGATTTAGCTTCACCTCCACCCGTTTTTTCTTGTCCACATAATGCGATGACGTGGTGCGGATGTCACGATGGCCGAGGTGCTGACGGGCGGCCTCGATACCGTGCACCGAAGCGATAAGGGAGCCGCTTTCCTTGCGTAGTGAGTGAATCGCTTTTTGCTGGCGCACACCTTTGCCGCGCAGCCACGTGTTGAGGTCGCGCCAAGTGCAATCGCAGCGGTAGTAATCATAGGTTGCGGCGGGATTCGGTTCCGCGCCGTCCAAAACAAATTCCGACGTGCTGCCTTTCTTGAACGAACGCAGCACATCGATCGCTTCCGGCGCCAAATCAATGTCACGCTGGCTCTCCTCCGTCTTGGGCTCGAAATAAACCGTGCGCCGGATATGAATAAGACCGTCTTGGAAGTCGATCTGTGCCCAAGTCAATAGATCAGCCTCCTTGCGACGCAGGCCCGCCCACAGGCAAAGAAACAGGGCTAGATATTGCTGGGGCTGGTCCTGCCGCAGTTCGTCGCTGGCACAGGCCAACAACCATTCCGGGTTGATTTCCGAATGATAACGCTGCGGGCCGGGATCTTTCAGTTTCACCCCCGCAAATGGGTTGGCGGGTAATTTTACGTGAAGCATGGCGGTCACTTCCCGCGTGAAGAGTGATCGCGCGCAGCGCAGATAGGATGCCGCCGAGCGTTCCGCCGATTTGCGCGCCATCGGATCGGAGCCGGCCTTGGCCACATAATGATTGCGCCATGCATTCACTGTATCCGGCGTCAGCAGGCTGAGTGATTGATTATCAACCTTGGCGAGCCATGCATCTCGCCCGCCTTTCATATAATCGTATTTTGCCCGCTTGGCCCTGCCCTTCACACCAGCATCCACCTTGGCGATGTCGGCGACCATCTTTCTAAGCTTCACGGCATACCGGCGCACCGTCATCGGCTTCAGGTGGCTGCGCGCACCCACGTCGGCCAAGAATTCACCCACGCTACAAACGTCGGCCTTACCAACAGGACTCGGCTTGAACCTGGCCAATGTTGCCTCCCAGCCCGAAGCGATCAGAGAAAGATAGATGTCGCGGGCTTTAATCGTTGCCGCTGACTGGTTGGCCGTATCAAGGCTGAACCAAGTTTCGCGGCCCAAGTGAAACATCCGAACATAATATTCCGGCGGAGAATATTTTTCTCCGTCCCGCCCCGTGAAAGTGCAGCGCTTGATGCGTGATTTCCAATAGTCTTGGTGCGTCTTGGCTGCACGTGAAACCGGAATGTAGCGAGTTGACATTCCGGTTACATTCCGGTCTTGGCTGTCCTCAGAATTTTTCATCTGTCCTTTCATGTCCACAACTTACACACCGTTTTCCCTCTGCAATCAATCACATAAGTAGCGACACATGCGGACAATTGAAGACATCTTTTTTAGGGAAACCAAATAACTGTTAATCACTTGGTCATAGGTTCGACCCCTACTCGGGCAGCCATTTCATTCAAAGACTTAGGAGGTTTGGGACATTTCGTTGAAAAAGCACTGTCCCTCTTCTGTCCCTCTTTTTAAGGTCTGCTAGTCTGATCTGTTGGCGCTGATCACGACCGGTTCGAGAGTTCTCTTCAAGATAGACGGTCAACGTACCTCGCGAAACAGAACTTCGACAGTGCCGTTGGGAAACGTCAGATTCAACCTGATAGGGTTGTTAAGACTGGTGAAGACGAGCTCACGAAACACCTTTTTAAATTCGTCGAGGTCGTCTTTTGCAGTGGGCAGAGATGGTTGCGGCTCAGGCCATATCGGCGTCGCTACAACTCGGTCTGGCCCTAATGCTTGCCATTTTCCACGCAAAGCGAGCAATCCCGCACCAAAGTTGAAACTACCATTTTCATCAAACACGACCACGACAGTGCCAAATCCATCTTTGTTGTTCGACCATCGACCAACAATGGATGAGTTCGCAGCAGTTGGGGTCAGTTGACCTTGCAGCTCTTTCAGCTTTGCTGAATCCTCAGGGGTTTCTACTAGCATTGCCATAGTTGCAGGTTTGAGCCTTTGGTATGCGTAGTCTACTGCCGTGAAAGAGGAGCCGTCTTTCGCCTGTCGATTTGCACCATGCTTCAGGAGCACGCTGACTATTTCTGAATCTCCCAGCGCTGCGGCCAACATCAACGGTGTTACGCCACCATCACCTCTGCAATTTGCATTCAACCCGGCATCAAGCAGGAGCTGGACTGTTCCTGCCCGACCAGCGCTGATTGCTTGAGACAATGGCGGGAACGCTGCGATCTTCTCCAAGAGCCCTCGATTTTTCATTTCTTCGATATGCTCGGGAGCATTTTGAATCAAAGCCGACAACAAGTTCATTGCAAGAGGTCCTCCCCTAGCTTCTGCCGCCTCAATGAAACCAAGAATCGGAGGTAACGGGACTCGCTCCTTTTCCCAATAGGTCACCTGACCGAGTTGCGATTGCAATCCCTTGGGAAGCTTGAGCCAGATTGCTACAGCTTCGTCAGTTTTACCGCTCAAAATCATTTCTCGCAGTTCGGATGTATCCGAAAAATTTTTCTTACCGGCCGTTACTGGTATCACCGGCAATGGGGCCGAAGGATATCGCTTTTTCCAATTATCCAGTGCCGTTCGCGAGACATACTCGGTCGAATCGGCAGCAAGTTTCTTGAGTTGGTCGTCCGACAAGGACGGATTACTTGCCAACGCGGCACGAACAGAAGGTACAGGGAGGTCGATCAGCTCGGAAATATGTGCCGGAGCTAAATAAGGATCTGAAAGCGGACCGGGCCCGTAATTAAATGGTGGGGAGCCGTCGCCAAACACAGCCTGAAAACGAGCCTCGGCAACCGTTTTGTGGGAATCGATAGGCAACGCTTGATTTGAAGCAAGTGCCGCGAGTAACTGAGCGTGCTTACTCTCGATTGCAGTCTGAGAAAGCTCTAAAAGAAACGCAACAGGGGCCTTCGGTTGTGACGCGATTTCTTCCCATATGTAGGGATCGCCTCCACGTTCTTTTTTGATTCTTCGGCAAACGCTTTCCAGCGCCCGCACTGTTGTATGAGGATGCCCAACCACTCCTGAAAGCACCTCCGCGCAACCCTTTTCGGCAAACAGCTCCACAAGATCAGAAGAAAGATCGCGATCTCTAATGGCTAGCTGTTGATTTCGGGAAGATCCGTTCAAAATACGCTGGGGGAATTCCATCAACCATTCTTTAGAAGCATTAGGGTTCTGAGCTGCTGCGTACCAAATCTGGGGGGATTCTGGAAGCTGCCACAACTCAATCAACGTGCTACGACCACAACTCGGATTCGACGCGATCACACGCTGAATCCAATCCCGCTGATCATTCCATCTCGGCTTGTCCATCGTCCAACGAAATGCCTCGGCAAGCATTTCTTTGCTCACAGTCGGAACCGCCAACACAGGGGCAAGTTCATGATTCCGGCCGCTAAAAAAGCGTGCCGTTGCATCGGCAAGCGGGGTCGGCCAATCAGAAGGCAGTGCCTTGAGTTCGCCTGCCTGATGCCAGATTCCCCACTGACTCGTTTTATAGTAATTGTTAGTGAGATTATACCACTGGTCATCGCCAACTCGTGTGAGCTCAAGCCCCGCGAACGGTGCAGGTAGCGGGTCGGGGAGAAGCCCGCCCGGCTCCAAACGCAGCCTACGTCCTTCAATCAGCGTGAAGACGAGCCCTTCCTGTACATGTCCCTGATGATCGGTATAAGAAATGCGTAGCTTCGTTCCTTCAGCTTTCCCTGTGATAGCAACGCCTTCCACAAACCACCACAGTTCCCTTGGCCCTACTTGTCCCTGTGCTAAACCTCTATAGTCTATTGCAATCCAGCCCAAGTTCAGCACCTTGCCCGTCCAAGTCCCTGAAAATCGCACGTCATCAGGCGACGGCGTTGCACAGAAGGCAGACTGCGCCAACGCGACGCAAAACACACATGAAATTCTAAGTGCGAATCCTATTCTCATAGTCGGCATCTATTTTTTGAATTCCGGCTTTCAAATACCTTAGTACTTCTGGTGTCCATTTGGTGGGGTTAATTCTATAGCTCACATCTGTTTGATTCAATTGATGATCAATTTCCCGCACAAAACCGGATATGTCATCCACTAATTTCTTCACTTCCGAAAACGGCACTTCGGGCAAAGAAGATTTCCCTAACGCGGTAGACAAATCGGAATGTGAAAGTTTCTTGTGCCGCCATATCTTGACGCCTTTTTCCCAAACTGGAATCATTGCCGTTAACCTTCGCTCAAGGTCTACTTTGATGGTCACAATTTCTGGGAATTCTAGGACCGCGGCCAGTGAGAGATTCATTTGATGCTTGTTACCGACTGGATCGAAGAAGCGCGAAATAGATGCGAAAAGGGCATCCAAAAGATATGCTCGAAAATGATCCCAAAAAAGCGCCCCAGTTCGGTTGAACACTGCATAGTTTGTTGAATCTAAAAATAGCTCCTCGAACATCTGCCACTGTACATTGAGATCAATAACTACCCGACGAAGCCTCTCAAGCTCTTCAGAATTAATTTTCAATGACCGTTTCATTTCCAGAGAGCGCAGCCCTAGGAGTGCACAATTCGCGCCGCGCCCAACGTGTAAACATGCGTCGTCAACTGTAGCACGATCAGTCGGTCGAAAAAGGATGAATTTTGTTTCATGACTCTAGTTCAAATGCGGTGCTATTGTTTTCCAGACGGGGTACCCGAGCAATCGTTGGAGAGGCAACTGATCGAGACGAGTCTATAAACGCGACCACCTCCGCATCGTCGAACAGTACAACCCGAGCGTTGATTTTGTGGCGCGTAATCATGCCGGCATCAGCCCAGCGAAAGATTGTTCTTGGACATATTCCAAGCCGGTGAGCAATCGACTTGGCCTTGCTGAACCTGCGCCCGCCCACCCCATTGAATTCCGCGTCCCGTCCGATAAATGATTTTGTCGTTGTTTGCATGGCTGCCTTTTTTGGCCACCTCAAGGCATGCGCGCACTCCTCTATCGTGAGCTTTTGGACAATTCCCGGAAAATTTATGGTGAGTATCTTGAGAAACGGAAGACAACAGGACGTACTCAGAAATTACTGACTAGCATTAATGAAGCAGATATGGCGAAACCCGTTTGATAATTGACAGGAGACATCGCCCCTCGCTCAAAAGACAAGATCTGTTGAGATATCCGCCTGCAGCCTCATAAAACGCGACTACGCAGGTTGGCATGGGCGGTGCTATAGTACTGCTCATGGCAACTTCATCTCACAGCAATCCACTCCTGTTCCCGGGCGACCCGATGATGCTTTGGGTCGAATTGGGAAGGCCCATGCACCGTTCCTCGCCAGTCACTTTTTCGAATTACGGGCTCCAGCGACGCCCATCCCGCGCCCCACACTTTCCTGCGAAACAGCTCACGGCTTATGCGGCCAAACCCTCGCAGTAAAATCCCTCACCGCATCTAACTTATTCCACTGAAAATTACCCGCTGGTCCACACTCTTGGGCACTAATTGGCTACGACCTGGACACAACTATCATTATCGATTCACCCGGTGCTCCGGTTAGTGTCCACGAGTGTGGATTGGCGGTTAAAAAATGCGGCAGATCTCCTGCGGTCAGCGCGTCTCAGTCCGCTTGGTTGTGCCAAGCGACAGGTCGGCAATTTGACGATCATCAATACGCAGAACAACGGATCAATTTAACCACTGATCTCACGTAAATACGCGGATGCAGAAAATAATTCACCGGAGGAAATTCCGGTTCAAACCATTCACCTGCGGGCTGAATCCCTACGGATTTGTCTTTGCTCGATCATCCGTGGCCACCCGAGTTTCCGAGCGAAGCGACATCGGGCAATCTGTGGTTTCAACTGCGTTTTTTAGAATGACTGGTTTGCTGGGATAGTCGTGCGACCCGCTGCCACTCGGCAAAAAATTCCGCAATGACGCAGGAAGCATCCCCGGGGCAGCAAATATTCTGACTGAGCCGGAACAATCCGGCTGAAACCACAGATGCACACCGATTCGCCGTGAGAAAGAGCGGTCTGAAGCCGGTCGACTTCTGGAGAACCGGATGGTTTTCGCTGCTGAATGCGATCGTCTGCCGGCAAAATCTTTATCTGCGTTCATTGGTGTCCATGTGTGATTTTTCTCTTCTGCATGATTTCGGCTGAGATGGGTCCTTTCTGCTCCGCCCCAAGTGGCGTGGATTCCGGGGACACGGGATCTGAGGTCCATGACTGAGCGCGAATGGTCAAACGCGTCCGATCCACGCCTTGCGGCGGCTGGTCCGGTCGGCATCGCAGGCTTGCCCCGGAGGCCGGTCGCGACGATGACTGGACGGAACCCCTTGCCCACAGAACCATGATCAAGCAACTCGCCCACCTGTGTTTCAAAACGAGCCAGCTCGAACGAATGACGGCTTTCTACCGCGACGCCCTGGGCGCGACGGTGAAATTCAACTACCGCAACCAGGCCGGCCAGACCATCGGCAGCTACTTCGCCTTCGGACAAAACACCTTCCTGGAAATCTTTGACCACGCCGACGCGCATCGCCGGAGCAACTCACCGAAGCCGCTCGAACCCTTGGAGGAGCCCCGCGATGCGTGGCTGATGCGCTACAACCACTTTTGTTTTCAAATCGAGGGACTGGACGCCTATGTGGCCCTCCTCGAATCGCGGGGCGTCACCGTGACCGGCCGCAAGACCGGCAACGACCGCTCCCGTCAGGCTTGGGTCAAAGATCCCGACGGCAACCTGATCGAATTGCAGGAATACACCCCGCAGAGCCGGCAGTTCACCGGCGAAGATCACCGCGAGAGTTGAAAGATAACCCCAGCCACTCAGGCTTGCTGCCGGAACTTTTTCCAGTGGTCGAGGCAGCGCCGGGCGGTTTCAAACTCCGGATAGCGGCTGCCTTCCTGCTCCAGCAGGTAGAACTCAACACCGCCGACGGACTCGACTGCGGTGATGATCTCAGCCCAAGGCGAAACCCCTTCCCCGAAAAGCACACGGTAGCCTTTTTCGTCCTCGGGCCGGCCAGGAGCCCAGTCCTTCAGATGGACGCTCCGAATCCGTCCAGGATTCGCCGTGATCCACGCAACCGGATCAGCCCCCGCCTCCATGCACGTCCCCACATCAAACTGGAGCGTAAATTCCTTCGGCGTGTTGGCGGCAATGACATCCATGACCCGCTGTCCGCCCTCCTTGAGTGGTTTCCACTCTGTCTGGTGATTATGGAAGCCAGCCGTCAACCCGTGGGGCAATAATTGAGCCACCGCCGTGGAGAGCTGCTCGCACAATTTCTTCCAGCCTTCGAGGCCCTTGTCTTCGCGGCCGGCACTGGCCAGAATGAGATGCCTGGTTCCAAGAATCTGGTTCAACTCAATTGCCTTGGTCATGCCTTCGCCAGGCGTGAACGATTCCAAATGATTGTGCGTCGAGTAGCAGCACAGGCCGAGATCGTCCATCTGGCGGCGCACGTCCTTGGCGTACGGAATCGACCAGCCATAATACGGCGCATAAAACTCGACGGTTTCGTAGCCGATTTTCGCCACCTCACGGAGCGTACCCGGAAGGTCCTTGGCCAGCGCCTCACGCACTGAATAGAGTTCAAGCCCGATGGGATATTTCTTGGCCGCCTTTGGTCCGGCCGAAGCAGCGGTGTCGCTGGCCGCAAAGAAGCGACCAGGGACCGACCGGGCGAGCAGAACGACGGGGACCGCCATTCCAGAAAGCGCGAGAAATCTGCGCCGTGAAAAATCAGCCTGCTGGGTATGTTGGGGCATGGCAGGAATGAAGTCAGCTTTCACCATGGCTGTCGAATCGCATTCAAAATGACGTCGGCTCCGGCAGGATGTCGTGCGTGGTTTCAACCATTCCGGGAATGGGCAGCGGCGGGATCTCGACGCCCGGCACTTTGCGGATGCGGTAGGCTTCATAGTCAGGGACAATCCGATCATAAGCCGTGTCCATGAGCGGTGATGAGATGATGAAGTCGGCGGTGGAACGATCACAGGCGATGGGAATATTCCACACCACCGCCATCCGCAGCAGCGCCTTGACGTCCGGGTCATGCGCCTGCTGTTCCAGCGGGTCCCAGAAAAAAATCAGGAAATCGATTTCGTTGTCCACGATCCTGGCCCCGATCTGCTGGTCGCCCCCGAGCGGACCGCTTTGCAGCTTGTTGATCGGGAAATCCAGTTCGCGTTCGAGCAACGCGCCCGTCGTGCCGGTCGCAAAGATTTTGTGATGCGCCAGCAGGTCGCGGTTGAATTTGGCCCATTCGATCAGATTGCGCTTCTTGTTGTCGTGCGCGACCAGCGCGATTTTCTTGTCCGGGTCCATCGAGATTGTTTTGTAGGTCATGGGGAAAAATAATTTCGCGCGGTCGGAATTTGAACGGTCGACCGCCTGACCATCGTTCAACTCCGGCGGAAAGTCACACGAAGTCTGCAATATACGGTACACACCCCATGGTCCCGAAGACACGCCGGGTGTATATTTGCAGTGAGTTAGTTTGAGGGGTCGCCTAGGGGTAGGCGGCCCTTCTTGCTGTCCAGCCGGCCCGCAACACCCTGATGGAAGCGGCGAGATAATTTGAAACCACGGCCCGAGGTTTCCGGCCACACTATCGAGCCGGAAGTGTCACCAGTTGTCTCTATGAATGACCCGAAATTTCAACAGCACGGCGGAGACCATGCCGCCGAACACCCACCCCACGGCCCGTACTGGAAACGAATGCACCACAGCCCGTTCTTCTGGGTGGCGGCAGTCGCCATCATGCTGGCCATGACCATTTATGTACTGACCAACAATCTGTCAGTCGCGCCCGGCGGGAAGATGCAGCAAACGGCCCCGGCGATCATGCCCTGATTCCCAGAACCGCTCGCGAGCGAAAACCCGCACTCCGGCAAACTGCAAGGCATTCTTCCGCGGATATCGCAGATAAGCGCAGATAGATTTTATCCGGCATTTTATCCGCGTAATTCGCGGCAAAACTGTCCGGCAATATCGAACCAAGCACAGCGTTGATTTGCGGTACAACCCGCCCGACCCATGGTCACTTCACCACCGGCAGTCGGATATCCCCGGAGTGGTTGATAACGCCGAAGCCGTAGAGGAGCCATAGCACAACCACAATCACGACCACAATGTTAAGGATATTTTTGATCGTCGCCTGCATCGGAATGTAGGTGTTGATCAACCAAAGCACGACACCGACGACAATGAGAGTGAGAACTACGTTTAATAGAGGCATGGCAAAAGATAGCACATAGCTCCCGCTACAGATATGGGGTCTAACCCGCAGCGGCAACTTTTGCCTCAAACGCCGTACGGGCAACCGTTCGATCCCGTAAACGAATCACCCGATTTCGAATCCCGCTCGTTTCTGATCGATGCCACCGCTGCTGCGTGACAAGGTCGCGTCGGCCTGTTCCGACGCCCTGATTTTGGCGGTCAGCGATAGCGGACTCCGTCTTCCGCTATAAAACTCCGAGCATTGCGAGCTGCCCCGCACTCTCTCGCGAATACTGCCGGCACACTCAAAGATTTATCGAACAATGAAAGTATCCTTGATGTGCGTTTGTGAAATTTTTGCGCGTTATTCTGCATTACGGCCGCTAATAATCTATTGACCTTTGGCCCACACCTTGCCTGCCTTGCACTCAAGGTAAGTCGTTCGCCTCCCGGTTCCGCCGTTTACGGCATGGCAAAGAACGACAATCGGTCTTCTGACGTAAACCTAAAACACTTGGTTCGCGAGCAGGACGAATGGAACCACGCCTGAGCATTTCGCGAGCCGAAAAAGGTTAATATGTCACTGATCGATACACTTAAATCCGAGGCGATCGCTCTTCGAGCCAAAGAGAGAGCCTCTGGCCGTCCCATGAAACATTGCGCAGCTCTTGAGCAGGTCGCAAAGATTCACCGCTACGATAGTTGGCGTGCTTGTTGCGCGGTATTGGCCAAAACCTCGCCTAAAGAGGGAAAAGCGAATAAAAATCTCGTTGAGATGATTCACTACGAGAGTTCCGAATGGAACTTCGCGCTGGATGTCCCCAAGCGCTGGAACTCTTTTCCACCAGTCTCGACAAACAGCCCCTATGAGGTAATCCGCTTCGCGTCGCATGAGAATGGCAGCCATCTTTTGATAATCTTTCGAAAACCCCATGATCCCAAGAAAGGCTTAAAGGATGTTTCTGATCAGGTGCAAAAGATTCTGACCAACGCTGGATTCGGAAATTTTTCCGGCGCCGAAACGAGCATAGGACCGAGAACGGTCCTGATGCTTGACTTCGACAAGCCCCAAGGTGAGGGAACTTGGTGGTGCCGCCAATATTTCTTGGCGGAGGGCACGCTCGGGTACACGTTGGGGTTCGGTACGACCAACCGTACTGAGATGTTTGATTTGTACGACATAATGGCAAAGAGCTTCGAAATCCTTGAGGACTTACCTCCGCCGGTTCTGATTCCGTAACAAACCAGGCCTCAGTTTCTTTTTAGAACATACGGTACCGCTTCTATTCGGTGTAGCGGTACCGTATACCTTTGAATCGAACACGAATTGGATACCGCCGGCATTGCGGGCTGGGTACACAAACCGTCACCGGTACATCGGACGGACACCTTCACAAAGTCCAAGCATTGCGGAAATCGCGAGCAGGACTGATCAGAATGCCTCGAAGAAGAATGGCCGCATGGCTTGTGTAAGCGCATCGTGCTTGGTCTGCATCGTACGATAAAGCGCGCGGTGTTTGCGGTCGGGCGAGACGCGGGAGGTCTCATCGACGGCCACCGTGCGGGCGCAGAGCGCGGCGAGCGAAGTTTTCTGGCCGTGACGCAATCCGTCGCACCACGCGGCTTGCAAGGCACCACCGAGGGCGGCACCTTCGTCCTCGACCATCTTTACGACGGGAACTTCGAAAATATCGGCCATGATCTGGCGCCAGGCGTTGGACTTGGCCCCGCCACCGGTGAGACGGATTTCCTTTGGCTTGATGCCGAGGGTCCCGAGCCGGCGCAGACCATAATTCATGCCGAGCGTCACACCTTCCATTGCGGCGCGCAGAAGGTGTCCGCGCTCGGAGGTGGCGCGGGTCAATCCGAAGAGTACGCCGTTGGCCTTCGGCAGATTCGGGGTGCGTTCGCCATCAAGGTAAGGCAGCAGTTGCAAGCCGTCCGCGCCCGGTGGCGTCGCCGCCACGGCGGATTCCATCCCGGCGATATCGGCGCTGAGCAATTTGGAGAATTGGCCGGTGACCAAAGTAACATTCATCGTGCAGAGCAGCGGCATCCAGCCGCCGGTCGAGGAACAGAACGCCGCGATCTCGCCGTCGGCATCGACGACCGGTTTCTTGCTGAAGGCGTAGATCGTCCCGCTCGTGCCAAAGCTGGCCGTCACGACACCCGGCGCCACATTGCCCGTACCAATAGCGCCCATCATGTTGTCGCCGCCACCGGCGGAGACCACGACCTCGCCGGTGAAACCCCAGCGCTTCGCCAGCTCCGGCTTAAGCAGGCCTGCCGCTTGATCGGACGAGGAAAGCGGCGGGAGATAATTGATCAGCTTCGGATCGATGGCATTGATGATTTCCTTCGACCAAGTACGCTTGCGCACGTCCATGAGCGCCGTGCCGGAGGCGTCGCCGTGCTCCATGAAATAATTCCCCGTGAGCCAGAAATTCAGGTAATCGTGCGGCAGCAACACGTGGCGGAGCTTCTTGTAATTCGCCGGCTCATGACGTTTCAGCCAGAAAATCTTCGGTGCGGTGTAACCGGGCAAAAACGGGAGGCCGGCGCGGCGGATCACCGTCTTGTTGCCGCCGAGTTTCTTGGTGAGCATAGCACACTCGGACGCCGTGCTGGTATCACACCAAAGCTTGGCGGGGCGGATGACATCGCCGTTGGCATCCAGGGGCACGAAGCCGTGCTGCTGGCCCGACACGCCGATGCCGCGCACGCGAGCGCGGTCGATTTTGTCCGCCAGCTCGGAAATGACGTGGTCCAGCGCCTCGGTCCATTCCTGCGGACGTTGTTCCATATGGCCCGGCGGCAGACCCGCAATGAGCGAGTGCGGCGCACGGGCCTCGGCAATAACGTGGCCGATGTCGAGGTCGAGGGCGACGGCTTTGGTGCTCTGGGTGCCTGAATCAATGCCAATGTAGATGCTCATGGTGATAGGTATGAAAATGATTTACCGCGAATAACGCGGATGAACGCAGATAAAGGAATGATGAGGATGCGAGTGAATTTTATCCGTGAATTGATCCGTGTTATCCGCGGAAAACTTCGGGGCATTTGAGTTAGCTCATATACCCAACGTCTCCTTCATGATCCGGCGCAGGACCGGGCGGACGTGTCGGGCGAGCGTGGGATTCGCGTAACCGATCCAACCGACTGGCGTAGTGGTGTCGAGCGGGACGCGCAAGGCCCCGCCGAGCGGGGCTTCGATCACACAGCCGGCTTCACGGGCGATCAGCTCCGTACAAATATCGTAGGGATGGCAGGTGAGTTGTTGCGGGTAATTCAACTTGGCAAACACCAGAGGGCGCAGGTCGGCGATAAAGCGATCATGACCCACGATGATCTCGTAGATCTGGCCGCCGGTGGTGACATATTGATCCTCAAACACCAACGGGCTGGCTTGCCGGCCGAGGCCATAGAGTTTTGCCCAAAGTTTTTCCTCAATATCCGCCGTCAGCGTTTTGCCTTCGGGAAAAAATCGGGCGATCGACGCAAAGCCGCCGAGGCAATTGCGCTCGCGCGAAGGGGTGGGTTTGAATCGGCGAGTGGTGCGATCCAGCAGATTAAACGCCTCGGCAACGACACCCTGCCCTTTGATCGCGCTGAGTTGATCGGCCCGCCATTGTTTGGTCGTGGGGAGTTCCGTCATGACGGCGACGAAAATGTCGCCGGTGTGCGTGCGGCTTCCGCGCTGTGGCGCGAGGGCGCCCAGGATCCACGCACTGCGCTTGTCGTACATCAGGTTTCGCGTGCCATCGATCGGATCGAGGATGCATTTTAGAACTGTTTTGGCCACGGGCGTGCCGCTTGGAAATGTCACCGCGTCGTTTTCATCCAGTCCTTCCATGACCACTTCGACCGGCCAGGAACGGGGCCAGTTTGCCTCGAACCATTCGATGATCGCGTGCTCGCTGAGCCGGTCGACGTGATAGATGGTATCGGCGGAGGTCACCGCAACGATCCGGGCGAAATTTTGCGACTGCTTCGCCCGCGCGGCGATGAGCGTGTCGCGGATATGATCCTGCAACCGGCAGAGCAACCGCCAGGCGCGTTGAAGTTCACGAATGGTCATGGCGCGGGGCGAAAGGAACCCGTCCAAAGGCCGGGTTCCATCGTGCAATACGCATCGTTCGTGAGGACCCGCTCAGCCGTGGAGATACTGCATGAGCAGGTTTTCGAGATACTCCTGCTTGCCGGATTTCGGGGTCGGCTCGCCCAGTTTCGTGAGCACAAGTTTTTCCAAGCTCTTGAAGCTGGCTTTGCCGCTCTCGATGTCCTTGCCGTAGCCCTTGTCGAAGGAAGAGTAGCGTTCGGAGACGAACTGCTCGAACTTGCCTTCCGCGAGGATGCGGCGGGCGAGCTTGGTCGCGAGGGCGTAGGCATCCATTCCGCCGATGTGGGCGTGGAAGAGATCCTCGGCGTCGATGGAAGGACGGCGGAGCTTGGCGTCGAAGTTGAAACCGCCGGAGCCCAGGCCGCCGGCTTTCAGGATTGAAACCATGGCGAGGGTGAGTTCACGCACGTCGGTGTTGAACTGGTCGGTGTCCCAGCCGAGGAGGAGATCGCCCGCGTTGGCGTCGATCGATCCAAGCGCGCCAGCCGCGGCGGCAACTTCGATCTCATGCTGGAAGGTGTGGCCGGCCAGCGTGGCGTGGTTGGTCTCGATGTTGAATTTGAAATATTTTTCCAAGCCGTAGGTGCGGAGAAACGCGATGCCGGAGGCGACGTCAAAATCGTACTGGTGCTTGGTCGGCTCCTTCGGTTTGGGCTCGATGAGGAACTGGCCCTTGAAACCGATGCTCTTCGCGTAGTCCACCGCCATGTGAAGGAAGGCGGCCAAGTGGTCCTGCTCACGCTTCAGGTTCGTATTGAGGAGCGTCTCGTAACCTTCGCGGCCGCCCCAGAACACGTAGTTCTCGCCGCCGAGTTCCTGGGTGACTTCGAGGGCTTTCTTCACCTGCGCGGCGGCGTAGGCGAAAACGTGGGCGTCAGGATTGGTCGAAGCGCCGCACATATAGCGTGGATTCGAAAACAGATTGGCCGTGCCCCAGAGAAGTTTCACGCCGGTGGATTTCTGCAGGCCCTTCGCGTGGGCGATGAGCTTGTCGAGATTCTTGTTGGACTCGGCGAGGGTCTTGCCCTCGGGCGCGATGTCGCGGTCGTGGAAGCACCAGAAGGGCGAGCCGATTTTCTGGAAGAATTCAAAGGCGGCATCCATGCGCACCTTGGCGATGGAGACGGCGTCCTTGCCGGCTTCCCACGGGCGGACAATCGTGCCCGGACCAAACGGATCGGCGCCGACGCCGCGGAACGCGTGCCAGTAGGCGATGGAGAAGCGCATGTGCTCCTTCATCGTCTTGCCGTCGACCACTTCGGCGGGATTATAGTGCTTGAAGGCCAGGGCGTTTTCCGAACGCGGTCCTTCGTAGCGAATGGGCGAGATCTGCGGGAAATGAGAATTCTTCATTGGGCGATAGGGATGAAACAACCATTGAAAGCGAACTCAGGCCCGGAAGTCATCAATTAATTTGTCCGAATATTTGATGGTGGTCTTGGCTTCCGCCAGCATTACCCCGGGAAACCCGCCCGCCTCGCACGCGGCAAAAGGGCCGGATGGTCACATCAGGCCACGCAATTTCTCGATTGTCGCTTCGTAGGCGGGATCGCCGGCAAGGTTTTTCATTTCCAAGGGGTCGCTCCCGAGGTCGAAAAACAACCAGGGCCGATCGGAGCCATCGGGCTCCGTCTTCAAGATCAATTTGTGCCGCGTACTCCTGAAGCCTCGCCAGGCATAGGGACATTGGTGCGGGAGTTCGGCGGGAAGTGGCATGCTGATCTCGGCGTTGTCGCGCTTGCACCGCCATTCCCGGCCCTCGGCCCACGCCACGGCCATGTGCGGCAAGTCAACCAGACTGACCGGATTCTGATCCTGCCGGCCTTTCGGCCCACCGGATCCGGTCAATGGCGGTGTCCTGATCAACAACGGCACCCGGATCGATTCTTCGTGAGGCCACGCTTTTCGAAACAGACCATGCGCCCCATGCATATCGCCATGCACCGAAGTAAAAACCACCGTCGTCTCCGTCAAATCCACCTCAGCCAACAAGCGTCCGATAGCACGATCCGTCGCTTCGATGTGCGCATAGTAGCCGGCCAGTTCTTCGCGGGCCTTTTTTTCGATCTCTGTTCCCAAAGGCACGTTACCCCGCAGGCGCAGTTCGTGTGGTGACGTTTCCTGCACATGGGGCGCAGGAGCGTGATACGGCGGATGCGGCGCCTCCAGGCTGATCACGCAAAAATACGGTTCGCCGACCCTGGCACCTCGCTCGCCGGTCTCAGCGATCCACTCCCCCGCCCTCTGGACGAGCACGTCGGCCTGGTAACCCTTGAAATGCCTGGGCTCGGGCAATCGCGTGCCGTGCAACCATGGATCATTTAACAAAAACCCGCTCTCAAACCCCTCCCACAACTGGAAACCGCCGCGACGCGCGGATGGCACGATCATCTTCGCATGCGCCTCGCCCACCAATGGCGCCTTGCGATCGCGTTCCGCCAGATGCCATTTCCCGAAATGCGCCGTCGCGTAGCCGCGATCACGCAGGGCATGCGCCACGGTGCGCGCTGACCCCGGCAGCGGATCCCAGTAACCGCGCACGCCGTTATCCGGACAAAGTTTTCCCGTCAGCAAGGCAGCCCGCGCCTGCGGACCGAGCGGATGCGGCGTCACCGCCTGGGTGAAATCCACCGCTTCACTCGCCAATCCGTCGAGCCACGGCGTGCGGGCATTGGAGTCACCGGCGTAGCCGCAGGCCTGCGCCCGCCACTGTGTCGTCACGATCCAGAGAATGTTCGGTTGTCCCGCCATGCGGATATCTACTTGGCGGAATGCCGTACAAAAGGGCACAAAAATCTACCGGTCAATTTCAACAGGGGGGATGATCAATTATTCCGCCCCGGTGGCAGCGGTTTTCCATGATCGATCCCGGTTCGCCCATAATTCTCCGCCCACGAATCCCGATTGACGAACGGGGCGCGATGCCTGATTAAAAACCCAACTTAAATGTCCAACGGCGCTGACATCAAACCCACCGACTTGCGCGGCATCCTGAAATACGTCCCGCGTTTTCAAGGCCAGATCTTCATCATCGCCCTTGATGGCAGCATCGTGGCGGACGATAATTTCGCCAATCTCATCACCGATGTCGCCGTGCTCCGCTCGCTCGGCATCAAGGTCGTGCTCGTCCACGGCATCGGCCAGCAGATCGAGGAACTCGCCAAGTTGCGCAACGTCGCCATCACCGACAGCGTCGGCACCGGCGTGACCGACGCCGCCACCCTTGATCTCGCCGTCCGTGCCTCCTCCCGCGTCACCCACCTTGTCATCGAGGGCCTCACCGCCAACGGCCTCAAGGCCGCGCTCACCAATTCCATCCGCGCCATCCCGCTCGGCATTTTGCGCGGCGTCGACCATCAGTTCACCGGCAAGGTGGATCGCATCGACCGCGACTTCATCCAGCAACTCATCGGTTCGGGCGTTGTGCCGGTGGTGAATCCCATCGGCTTCGACCGCGACGGCAAACCGCTGCGCGTAAATTCCGATCTCCTCGCCGCCGAACTGGCCGAAGCCCTTCAAGCCACCAAGATCATCTATCTCTCGCCTCACAGCGGCATGGAGATCGCCGGCAAACTGCAGCACGACATCTCCGTCGACAAACTGCGGAAGGTGATCGAGGGCAAGCCCGACTCGATCAACGAACCGATGCGCAGCAAGGCCGCTCACGCTGTCAAGGCCATCGACACCGGCACGCCCCGCATCCATCTGCTCGACGGCCGGGAGCTCGACGGCCTGCTCGCGGAGATTTTCTCCAACGAAGGCGTTGGCACGCTCATTTACGGCAACGAATACCAGCAAATCCGCCAGGCCAACAAGCGTGACGTGCGGGCCATCTACAACCTCACCCGTTCCGGCATGAAGCGGGAGGAACTCCGCGCCCGCAGCCAGCAGGCCATTGAAAAAAACATCGACCAGTTCTACGTCTTCGAAATCGACGAGAATCTGATCGCCTGCATCTCGCTGCACCACTTCACCGACAAATCCGCCATGGCCGAGATCGGCTCACTCTATGTGATGCCCTTCTATCACAACCGCGGGATCGGCCAGAAGATGGTGGAATTCGCCTGTCTGAAAGCGCAGGAGCAAGGCGCCAAAAAGGTCCTCGCCCTCTCGACGCAGGCCTTCAGTTTCTTCACGTCCGTCTGCGATTTCAGCGAAGCTGAAAAAGACGTGCTGCCCGAGTCCCGTCTCAAAACGTACGATGAGAGCGGCCGCAATTCGAAGATTTTGATCAAGGCGCTGTGAGCGCCGGGCTCTCTGCGTCCCCCCCCCTCATATCGTCTTTTCCGAACTATAGGAGCGGCTTTACGCCGCGATACGAACGCCCGAAAGCATGGCAAACGTACCGATCGGGGCATAAAGCCCCTCCTACAGCTAAGTTTACCCGGCTCAGTGCGGAGCAAACTCGAAACTGACCACATCTTTCAGCGCGACCGGTTTGTCGAGGACGCCGATTTCCTGGAGCAGCTTGATCTGCTTTTCCAGCCGCGCCGCTTTCAACTGGCCGGCTTCCTCGCCCTTGGCCGGATCGCCGAGCACGAGTTTGTATTCATTCATCGACTTGATGCTGTACGCCATGAACTCCGGGGACAAATCGTTGCGCTTGGCCAGAAGCAGTTTGTTGGCGGGCGCGGAATCACCCGTGAGATAATCCACCCAGCCCTTGATGCTGGCACGGACAAATTTCGCCACGATGTCCGGATGCTTCGCGAGAAATTCGTTGCCGGTGAACATCACGCGGTATGGCTCGTAGCTGTCGCTGGCAATCAGCAGCGCGCCAACATCGGCACCGCGCTGGCGGGCGAAATAGGGTTCATTCGTCACGAAACATTGCTGCACAAATTCCTGATTGTTCATGAAGCGCGCGAGGTCACCCACGAGCGGCAGAAGCGTAAATTTCACACCAAGTTTCACGCGCAGAACCTCCAGCCAAGTCGAACCCGCCCCGGCCATCAGCGTTTTGCCCTCCAGGTCGTGCAGTGATTTCAGCGGATGCTCGGAATGAAAAAGTATGCCCTGCGGATCGCGCTGCATTTCGGCGCCAACCATCTTGATCGGCACTCCCCGGGCCACGGCCACAATCACATCGTCACCGTTGGTCATGCCGAGATCGGCCCGTCCCGTGGCGACACCAACCATCACCTGCGCGTTGGGCCCACCGGGGAGGATCTCCACATCCAGCCCTTCCGCTTCATAGTAACCTTTGGCGAGCGCCTGATAGTAACCGCCGTGTTCCGGCTCGGGAAACCAGTCGGTCTGAAAGCGGACTTTAACCAGCGCCGTCGGAGCCGCAGGAGCGCCGTAACCGGTGAGGACGACCGCAGCCATCGTGAGAAACGAAAAAATGAAGTGGCAGAGGAAGGATTTCATAAATGTAATGAAGAACACTTAACCGCTAATGTTCGCTAATCGACGCTAATCATAAGCAGCCGGTAGAAGCAGACGTTTTTCTGATTAGCGTTCATTAGCGTTCATTAGCGTCAATTAGCGGTTTCAATCCGCCTTGGTCTTTTTGTCAGTGCTCGTTCCGCTCGAATGAATCGTGCCACTGGTGCAGCACAGCCCAGTTGAGCAATGCAACAGCGGCCACAAAGACAAAGCCGAGCAGACAACTGGTCAGTCCGGTGGCAAACAAAGCCGGAATTTTGATCTGCGTGTTGTAGGAATAGACGAGAAAGCCAAGCCCGCCCGAGCCGCCGCTGGAATTGCCCACCATATATTCGCCAAAAATCGCGCCGATCGGCGCGAGGGTCGCCGCGATCCTCAGTCCCGCCAGGAAAAAGGGCATGGCCGACGGTACGCGCAGATAAATCATCTCCTGCCAGCGGCTGGCGTTGCACATGCGAAACAACGCCACGTGATTCATATCGGTCGAAAGGAGTCCCTGCGTCGTGTTTACTACGATGGGAAAATAACTGATCAGCCAGGTAACCGTGATGATGCCGGGCATGCCGGGCCCGGCCCACAGCACAATGATCGGTGTCAGCACGATCACCGGCGTCATCTGCAACACGAGCAACCACGGATACAAACCCGAACGAAGGGATTTCGAGACGCCGAGCAACAACGAGGTGAGAAAACCCATGATCGCAGCGAGCAGGAAGCCGCCAAACGCTCCCCATGCCGTATTGCCGGCAGCCGCCAGCAAACGCGCGCGCTCTCGCCAGGCGGCTTCTAAAATCTCCATCGGCGTGGGCAAAATCCAGCTCTGCAGTCCGCTGCCCAAGCGCACGCCATACCAGATCGCGACGAACAACAAACCGCTGAGCAGCGGCAAAACCCAAAGCATGATTGGTGGCACTTTTTTCATGCGCGGACGGCCTCCTCCACCTGATGCAACAGATGCGACACTTCGTTCACCTTCGACTGGAACTCCGGCCGTTCCCGCAACTCCGCCCGACGCGGATACGGGAAATCCACCCGCACCTCGGCATGAAAACGTCCGGGATTGGCTGACATGACAACGATGCGGTTCGACAAAAATACCGCTTCCGCCACCGAGTGGGTGACAAACATCGCGGTGAACGACGAATTGGTCCGCAATGCCAGCAATTCCTCATTCAGCCGGAAACGGGTCATCTCATCCAGCGCCCCGAAAGGTTCGTCGAGCAGCAGAAGCTGTGGCGCGAGCGTCAGTGCCCGGGCCAGCGAGACCCGCATCTTCATGCCGCCGGAAAGCTGGCGCGGATAATAGGCGCTCACTTTATCAAGTCCCACCAGCTCCAACATCTCGCGGGCTTTGGCCACGCGTTCAGGCACGGGAGCGCCGCGCAATTTGAGCGGCAGTTCGACGTTTTGTTGCGTCGTCAGCCACGGCAGGAGCGTCGCATCTTGAAAAATAAACGCCTGCCGGTCCCGGGCCCGGCGTGGCGTGGTGCCGGCCACACTGACTTCGCCCGTGGTCCATGGGTTCAGGCCCGCCACCAGTTTGAGCACCGTGGATTTTCCACAGCCACTCGGGCCGATAAAACTGACGAAATCGCCCGGTGCCATTTCAAGATTGATGCCGTCGAGCACAAGCGGTCCTTTGCCGTAGCGCTTGCTCACTGCATGGAATTTGACGATGGGTTCAGAAGACGCCATGAATTTCGTTCCAATGGATACAACCGCCTCGAAAACGCCAGCCCCTTTGCCTTTCCCGGTCTGGCAGGCGATGCCGCCCGCGAAGGCCGCCCGCGAAGTCCATGCCCGCGTCGCAGCTTTGCCTGATAAACTGCGCTCGGCCGCACTCGCCTGGTTGCGGCCGGAAGCGGAGCTGGCAGCGGACTTGGCGAGATTCCCGGGAGTGCCCGCTTCCCGCAAGGTGACGAATGGTGCCGCCACCTTGCCTCACCTCCAAGGTGTCCCCTACCTTTTAAAGGATCTGTTCGATGTCGCGGGCATCCCCACCAAGGCCGGCTCGACCTTTCTCGACAAAGTCCGCCCCACGCCCGGCGACAGCGCCATCCTCCGACGCTTGCGAGGCCTTGGTGCTTCACTCGTCGGCAAAACCCATCTTGTCGAATTCGCCTCCGGTCTGACCGGTGAAAATCCGCATTACGGTGACTGCCCCCACCCGCTTTTTCCCGAACGTCTCAGCGGTGGATCGAGCAGCGGATCAGCCGCACTTGTTGCAGCGGGTATCGTGCCGTTGGCCATCGGCACCGATACGGGCGGCTCCGTCCGCGTGCCCGCGGCGTGGTGCGGACTCTATGGTTTTCGTATGACACCGGGTGATGAACTCATCCGCGATGCTTTCCCGCTCGCGCCGACGATGGATACCGCCGGATGGTTCACGGCGAATCCGACCGACATGCTCGCGACGTGGCGCGCCTTGGTTGGCGCCAACCCGCCGACCACGCACCCGCCCCGCGGGTGCTACCTCCCGGGCCGCGCCATTCTGCCCTCGATCAACTCTGCCCTCGACGCAGCCTGCGAACAGGCCGCCGCGCCATTCGCCACCCGCGCCGACGCCGCGACAGAATCAGCCTTGCTCTCCTCCTGGCAAAACGCGGTCGACGCCTACGTGACCATCGGCATGAGCGAGGCCCACGCCGTCCATCGCGACTGGCTCGCGCCTATCCACGAGCATTACGATCCCGTCATCTGGCAGCGCTTCACCGACGCCGGGCACTATTCACCGGACAAAATCGCAACGGCCCATGCCACCTTGCAAAGGGTGCGCGAGATTTGGACCCAGTTCTTCAAGTCCCATGATTTTCTCGTGCTGCCCAGTGTGCCTGCTTCTGCTCCCACCAAGGCCGAATGCACGGCGGAATTGCGCCGCGCGATTCTGGCGCTGACCGCTCCCGCCAGCCTGGGTGGTCTGCCTTGCCTCAGCGTACCCGTGGCTTTGCCGTCCGGCTTGAGCGCGGGACTGCAAATCATTTTGCCGTCTGCGAGCAGTCATGTCGTGCCGTGGATTTTAAACCGGTAGGTTGAGTGAGCCGCTGCTAACCCGCAGCTCAGCCGCAGGATTGGCCCTAGCTTAAATTCAGCAATTTCTGCGCATTTCCGCCGAGCACGAGTTCACCTACCTTGGTGGTCAATGCAGTCCTGGCCTCATGCACAAAAGCCGCGAGGCCGGTTCCCACCTCGGTTTTCGGATACAGGCGCAGCGGATTATCCGATCCGAAAATGATGCGTTCCGCCCCCACGGCCTCAACGGCCCGCAGCCAGATCTCCCCGTCATACATCAGCGACGAGGCGGCGGAATCATAGTGGAGATTGCTCAACGCCCGGTCTTCCGCATCGAAAGCCAGCCCGCCACCCCAGTGAGCGAGGATGAATTTGGTCGCTGGGAATTCGAGCGCCAGGGTGATGAAATCTTCCTGCGGCGTTTCCACCCGGCCGGGATACGGCTTCGCGTCCGGATCGGTCACGTGCAGATTGACCGGCAGATTCAGCTCTCCCGCCAACGCGATGATTTCCAACCAGGCCGGATCGTCCAGGGCGATGCGCTGCGAATGGGGCGAGAGTTCGCCAAGGCCGATCAATCCCTCGCCGTGAGCCCGGCGCACTTCCTCCAGCGCGGCGTTTCCCGCCGCGGGATGCACCGTGGCAAAGGCGGACAAGCGGTCCGGATGCGTGCGAACGCACTCCGCATAAAACCGGTTTTGCGCCACGCAGTTCTCCGGCCGCTCCCAATACCAGCCGAGCAAGATCGAGCGCCCGATCCCGGCTGAGTCCATGTCGCGCAGCAGCTCGTCCATCGAGGGGAAAAGCTGCACGGGATTGCCGCCGGCACTATTTTGGGCCGCACTTTTTTTTCTTTTTCGCGTGCACAAGGCCGCCCAAAGGCTTTCGCCGTTGGCCGCGGCCCACGCCGCCGGGTCGCGGTTTACCTCGGGAGGATAAAGATGAACATGGGCGTCGATGAGCGGCATGGATGTCCGGCCAAAATCCTCAGGCCGTTTTTTTCGCGCTGATCACCAGCAGCGGCACGGACGTGTTGTGGCGGACTTTGTCAATGGTGCTGCCGTGAACAATATCGCCGATCAGCTTGTGTCCGTGCGAAGCCAGGGCGATGAGATCGCAGCCGGATTCAGCGGCGATTTTCACGATCTCGTTGGGCGGATTACCGAGCGCCAGCATTGCAGCCACCCTCAGGCCGTTCGCCCGCAACTCAACCGCCGTGTTTTCCAGGTATTCGCTGTCCGCCTTCATTTCAGCGGACTCTGCCAGCTTGAGCTGTTCGAAATTTCGCGCAGCCCACCCATCGGCGACATGGAGCAGAATCAGTTCCGCCCCCATCTGCCGGGCCAGTTCGCCGACATGCGGCAGCAGGCGTCTGTCCGCATCGCCGTTTTCCAATGCCACGAGAATTTTTTTGTACATGGGTCAGTTTCCTCAGGCGGTCACACCAACCATATCGAGCAGCAGTTTCACGTTGAGCCCGATGATAGCCAAAGTGACCGTCCAGCCGAGCAATTTAATCCACCATGGATTCACAAATTCGCCCATCTTCGCCTTTTCACCGGTGAAACGCATCAACGGCCAGCAGGCGAAACCCAACTGCATGCTGAGGCAAACCTGGCTGGCGATCAGCAGTTGTGTGGATTTGGCCTCCCCGTAGATGCCGATCACAACCACGGCGGGAACCACCGCGATGGCGCGGGTGATCAGGCGGCGCAGCCAGGGCCGCAGGCGGATATTCAGGAACCCCTCCATCACGATCTGCCCGGCGAGCGTCCCGGTGAGCGTTGAATTTTGTCCCGAGGCCAGCAGCGCCAGCGCAAAAAGTATGCTGGCAAACGTCACCCCGAGCACGCCGTCAAGCAGGTGATAGGCATCCTGGATCGCGGCCACATCCGCATGGCCGGAGTTATGAAATGCCGCCGCCGCCAGCACGAGAATGGCGCCGTTGATGAACAGCGCGAACATCAGGGCGACAGTCGAATCGATCGTGGCAAACTTGATCGCCTCCCGTTTGCCCCAGGCCGTCTGCTGGTATTTTCGCGTCTGCACAATCGAGGAATGCAGGTAGAGGTTATGCGGCATCACCGTGGCGCCAAGGATGCCGATCGCGACGTACAACATCGCCGGATTCCGCATTATCTCCGCAGCCGGCACAAAACCGCGCATCACGCCGCCGAGATCAGGGCGCGCCACCCATAGCTCCACCGCAAAACAGGTGCCGATGGTGAGAATGAGCGTGATGACAATAGCCTCCAGATAACGAAAGCCCCGACTCTGGAGCAGCAGTACGATCAACACGTCCACCACGGTGATAAGACAGCCCCAGACCAGCGGAATTTTAAACAGAAGCTGCAGAGCAATGGCTGAGCCGATCACCTCCGCCAGATCACACGCCGCGATGGCCAGCTCGCACAGAATCCATTGGAACCACACCACCGGTCGCGGGTAGTGATCGCGGCAGGCCTGCGCCAGATCACGCCCGGTGGCGATCCCGAGCTTCACACACAGGTGTTGCAGCAAAATCGCCATCAGATTTGAAATCAGAATAACCGAGAGCAGCGCGTACCCAAACTGTGCTCCACCCTGCAAATCGGTCGCCCAGTTGCCCGGATCCATGTAGCCCACCGCCACCATGAAACCAGGACCGGAGAAGGCCAGCAGCTTGCGCCAGAACCCTGCTCCCGCCGGCACGGCAATGGTGCGATGGGATTCAGGCAAACTGGGACCGGTTGGGTCCCGGCGCCAGGCTGAAGCCGGCTGATTGGTTTCTGGGCTGAGCGGTGCTTCCATGTGCGCAAATCAAAACCGGCGCGACCCCATGGGAAAGACGGAGCCATCCGGCGTCAGATATCCTCTCGGTTTGAGCGGCATCACGCCAAAAGCGCCGGCCACGGCATGCACACCGTTGGCAAGATCAGACACACCCTGTAGAAATTCCCCATCGGGCATGCTTTTTTATATGTTAAACGAATAATATTAGACAAGCCTAATTATCGAGTGCCGGCGCCTTCTCCCTTGTCACAATTCCCGCCGTTGTCCATTCACTCGGGTCATGTCGAGAAACTTTGCGCGACTGGTTCTGGTCCTGACGCTCATGTTTTTCGCCGTCTTCCTGGTCTGGCCGATTATGCAGATCCTGAAAGGCGGCTTCATCGACGCCGACGGACACCTGACCTTTGCTTACCTCGGCTCCTTGCTGACCGACCGGACTTATCTCGGCGGTCTGGCCAATTCCTTCCTGCTTGCGCTCTCCACCACCTTTCTGGCGCTGCTCATCGCCGTGCCGCTGGCGTTCATCTCCGACCGCTTTGAATTTTCCGCCAAAGGCTGGCTGGGCCCGCTGATTCTTGTCCCGATGATTCTTCCGCCTTTTGTCGGCGCCATCGGCATCAAACAGATCCTCGGCCAGTATGGCGCGCTCAACGCCCTGCTGATCGATCTCGGCCTGCGTCCTGCCGGCTGGACCTACGACTGGCTCGGGGCCCACCAGTTTCTCGGGATCGCTGTCGTCAATGCGCTCAGTCTTTATCCCATCATCTATCTCAATGCCATCGCAGCCCTCGCCAACATCGATCCCGCCATGGAAGAAGCCGCGACCAACCTGGGCTGCACCGGCCTGCGCCGATTTGTCCGCATCACCCTGCCACTGATCAAGCCGGGACTCTTTGCCGGCGGCACCATTGTGTTTATCTGGGCGTTCACCGACCTCGGCGTGCCGCTCATCTTTGACTACGCTCGCGTCACCTCCGTGCAGATTTTTTACGGCTTGAAAGACATGGGGGGAAATCCGTTTCCCTACGCCCTCGTCACGGTGATGCTCGTCAGTTCGATTCTGTTCTACGCCTTGGGCAAGGGCCTGTTCGGCCGCGACGCTTACTCCATGATGGCCAAGGCCACGTCCTCCGGCGGTCCGCGCTCCCTGTCCGGTCCGCGCGCGTGGCTTTGCACCGCCTTGTTCGGCCTGGTCACTTTCATCGCCATTCTGCCCCACCTCGGCGTGGTACTGGTGGCTTTTTCCAGCGACTGGTATAGCACGGTGCTGCCGACACATTTCACCACGGAAAACTTCCGGCTGGCACTCGGGCACGATCTCACGGTGCCCGCCATCGCCAACAGTCTCAAATACGCCAGTATCTCGACGATCATTGATCTCATTCTCGGGGTTGCCCTCGCCCACGTCATTGTCCGCTCCAAGCTCGCCGGCCGTCAGATCCTCGATTTTCTCGCCATGCTCCCACTGGCCGTGCCCGGCCTCGTGCTGGCGTTCGGCTACCTGGCAATGAGCCAGGAAGGAAAAATTTTCGCCTTCCTGAATCCGGTGCAGAATCCGACCGTTCTGCTCATCATCGCCTACTCCATCCGCCGGCTGCCCTACGTCGTCCGTTCCGCCGCCGCCGGCTTCCAGCAAACCAGCGAAACCCTGGAAGAAGCCGCCCAAAACCTCGGCTGCCCGCCGCTCAAGGCCATGTTCAAGATCACACTGCCGCTGATCATGGCGAACCTCATCGCCGGCGGCCTGCTCGCTTTTGCCTTCGCCATGCTGGAAGTATCCGATTCGCTGATCCTCGCTCAAAAACAGATTTTCTACCCGATCACCAAGGCGATCTACGAGCTCTTCCAGCTCCTGGGCGACGGCAAGTTCATCGCTTCCGCGCTGGGCGTCTGGGCCATGGCCTTCCTCGGGATCATAATCGTCGGCCTGAGTCTCGTGCTCGGCAAGAAACTCGGGGCGATCTTCCGGGTTTAGCGCCAACGCAGAAACCCAGAGCCGCAAAGTGGATCCCGCCCAGAGGCCGGGATCCACCCAGAAGCCTTGTGTGGATCAAGGCAGCGCGGCCCGCGGTGTGACCGCCTTGCCCTCAAGCGTGACTGTCGCAGACTTCAATCCTTCGGTACTGGCGGTGAGCTTGATAGTGCCCGGTTCCTTGGACGATTGGACGATGATCTGCGCCAGTCCATTAAACACACTGCGACTCCACGCGACACTTGCCGGATTATCGATCAACCGCAATTGCACGCCTTTGTTCACGCCCGCGGCATCACCGTAATTCGTGATGGTGACGGCAACCGTGTTCACGCCGGGCTGGAGTTTCGATTTCACCTCAAAGATCGTGGGCGAGTTGGAGCTTCCTCCGGGACCGATTTTATTCCCGTTCAGAAACACCGAGACATCACCCTCAACTTTGCCAAACCAGAGTTCGACGCCGGAAGTGGCCAGCATCTCCGGCGTAACAGTGAAATGGCTGCGGAATACCGCTTTGCCGTGAGGCCCCAATGGTCCGCTTTCCAATGTCACATCAGCCTTTTTCCAGCCGGAATCGTCAAATTCCACTTTGGTCTCAGGCAGGTTCGCGACATAAGTGCTCTCAACCTCATGCCAGCGCCAGCCGGCGATCGGCACCGTGCGCAAGGTGGGCGTCGAAAAATAAACATCGGGCTCGTGGCAGCTCGGGTCGCCATTGCCGACACCGATGATCCGCCCCGGGCCTTCAAGCGTGAAACCCACCCGATTGCCCGCCACCGGCACCACCCGGCCTTCAGCGTCGGCAATCGCCACGGTGATGACAGCGACGTCCTCACCGTCGGCCCTGATCGTAGTTTGGTTGGGCATCAGTTGCACAGCCGCGGTGACACCGGTGGTCTCCACTTTCGTTTCGGTCACCAATTTTCCGCCCGTGTAGCCCTTGGCCGAGAGCACACCCGGAGCGTAGGCGACTTTCCACTTGAGCTCGGAGTTGCGCGGCATCGTCTGCCGGCCGAAACTTTTGCCGTTGAGGAACAGCTCGACCTCGTCGCAGTTGCTCAGCGCCCGCACGTCGATTTCCTGCCCTTCGCGCCCGGCCCAATTCCAATGCGGCAGCAGATGCAGCACCGGCTGGCTGGTCCACCAGGATTTATAATACCAGAAATTGTCCTTCGGAAACCCGCAGGTGTCAAAGATGCCAAAATGTGAATTGACGCAGGGCCAGGAATAGGGAGTCGGTTCACCGCGATAGTCGAATCCCGTCCAGACGAAACCGCCGGAAAGCCACGGACGCGGGGCGAAGAAACTCCACCATTGTTCGGCGGTGTTGGACCATTCCTGGCCGTTGTCATCATAAGCCGTCACATAGCCGCGCCCCGGGTCGTTGGCATAAATGCCACGTGTGCCCACCGTGCTGCCCTGCTCGCTGCCGACATTGGGCTGCAGCGGGTGCGCGGCGTGGTAGGCATCCATGTTGTCCTTGCCTATGTGATAACTCCAGCCGCGCACCTCGATGACCGTGTTGATGCCGGAAAAATCATTGCCGACCGCCGCATTGCACGTCACCGGACGTGTGGGATCGAGGCGCTTGACCATGTCCTGCATCGTCGCCGCGCTGCGTCCGCCCGAAGGGGTGCTTTGGATGGAGAACTCCTCGTTGCCCAGCGACCAGATCGCCACGCTGGCGTGGTTGCGATCGCGCAGGACGAGATCTTTGAGCCATTTCAAGTGGGTGGCGTCGCTCCCGACCAACCGGTTCTCATCCATCACCAGCATGCCCAGATGATCGCACGCATCGAGCAGCTCGGCGGTCGGCGCGTTGTGGGAGCTGCGATAGGCGTTTGAGCCCATCTCCTTCAATTTCGCGATGCGGAAATATTGCAGGCTGTCCGGCACGGCGGCACCCACGCCGGCGTGATCCTGATGATTGCAAGTGCCCTTGAGCACATAGGGCTGGCCGTTCAGAATGAAGCCCTTTTCCGCGTCGAATCCGACCGTGCGGATGCCGAACTCGGTCTCCTTCCGGTCGACGATCTGCCCTCCGCTTTCGATTGTGGTGACAAGCCTGTAGAGTCGCGGCGACTCCGGCGACCACAGCTCGGGCGCGGCGACGCGCGTGGTCTGGCTGACTACGGTTTCAGCCAAGCCGTCGATGTGCGCGGATTTTTTCGCGTTCCCGACACTCTGGCCAGCGGGTGAGAAGATTTCCCAACTGACGGTCGCCTCACCCGAAGTTTTCAAGGCGTTGGCCAAGGTGGTCTCCAGGTGAATTTCGGCCGGGCCGACCGGAATATTGTCCTTAAAGGCACTGTAGACGAAAACTCCGTCGGGCGCGATGGCCAGCGGACCGGTCTTCACCAGCCACACATGCCGGTAGATGCCGGCCCCCTCGTAGAACCAGCCCTCCGCTTGCGAGGCATCCACCCGAACAGCCACGACATTATCGCCACCGCAATTGGCCACATCGGTGATATCGTAGCGGCTGCTGCTGTAACCGCTTTCATGGCGGCCGATGCACCAGCCATTCACATACACCAGGCTGTCACGGTACACGCCGTCCAGTTCCAGCCAAAGCCGCCGGCCGGCATCCGACTGGGGCAGTGAGAAAGTGCGTCGATACCACGCGATGCTGTTTTCCAGAAATCCTGATCCGACGGCCCGAAAGCCATGCGCGCCGTCTGCCTTGCGGTCGAACGGCAGCTCGATGGCCCAGTCATGCGGCAGATCGACGCGGCGCCAACTGGCATCACTAAACATCGTGGTCGTCGGTCCGTAACCCGATCCGGCCTTGGCAAGATTCTGGGATATGCCCCAGTCGTTGCCCAAATGAAATTTCCAACCGGAATCCATCAGCAGCCGTTCGCGCGGGGCGGAGTCGGCCGCAGAGGCGACGCCAGCCAGCAAGCCACAGAAAATGGCGAATAACAGGACCGGAACACGGATGAGGTATGCTTTCATAAGAGGGGGAGATAAAACAACCAATACTCGGTTGCGGGGATAAAATCTGAACAACAAACATGGGACAACTCCCGCGTCAGGTCAAAAGTTTCTTGCGAGCATGAGGATATTGTACCGCGCTTTTTCGCTTGGCCCATCGTATCGCTCTGCCAATTCAGCCAATGCTGCACCGCCACTCGATTACAGGCGGAAAATCCGTGATGGATAAATCACCGAAGCCGCCGAATCTCCGCCGAAGTCTCGATCGACTTTCTGCATGTACACCAACATTTGTTTCTGTCGTGCCATTCCTTCTCTTCGTTTCCCTGCTTTGGGCGTTTTCGGTCTGACTGACCAAGGGCCAGACAACAGGACTCGACAGCACATTCTTCGCCGCCGCTCGGCTGGGACTCGCGCTGCTGGTGTTTCTGCCATTCCTGCGCATGCAAGGGCTGGCGATGCGCACCCGGGAGCCAGCCCAATAATTGCCCGCTCCCAGCAATCCCAGAAGGCCTCCCTAACACCTCGTGATCGGAAGGGCTAGCGACGAATCCGTCGTGACTGGCTGCAATTGCTGCATGGATGAACAGATGCGGCAAACAAAGGGAGGTTACCCCGATATTTCGCGATCACCCGCCTCTTCCCCTACTCGATCGAGATGGAGACGACGGCATTGTTCGGAGCGACCATCAACGAAAGCACAGCCGTATTACTCGTGGCGGAGCCGACTGGGTTGGTGGCAATGACTGTATAACTGCCAGCATCGGAGACCACCGCACTGGAGATGGTATAACTGCTGTTGGTGGCACCGGAAATCGCCACGTCGTTTTTTCTCCACTGGTAGGTGGGTGCGGGAATGCCACTGGCAGCAGCCGTCAAAGCGATCGAATCACCCGCGAGGAAGGTGTGGTCCGTGGGTTGGATCGCGAAGAGCGGGGCTATGCCGGAAGGATTGACCGTCAAAGTGGCATCATTCGACGTCGCGCTGCCAACCGAATTTGTTACCACCACCGAATAGGTTCCGGCATCACCGCCGGCTGTCGAGGCAATGGTGTAGGTCGCATTGGTGGCTCCGGAAATAGCCACCGCATTCTTGCGCCATTGGCAAGTCGGCGCGGGTGATCCGGTGGCGGTCACACTGAAACTCACGGAGCCGCCTGCAGTCACAGTCTGGCTTGCCGGCTGGAGAGTGATAGCCGGCGCCGCCGTGACGGTATTGACCGTGAGCACGGCGGCGTCACTGGTCGCCTGGCCGGCACTGTTGCTTGCCACCACCGAGTAGGAACCGGCGTCGGTGAGTTGGACATTGTTCAGCGTGAAGGAACTGATTGTGGCTCCGCCAATATTTACCCCGTCTTTGCGCCATTGGTAGGCGGGCGTTGGATTTCCGCTCGCCGTGACGTTGAGGACGACGTTTGCGCCGACGGTCACGCTCTGTCCCGCAGGCTGAACGGTAATCACCGGAGAAGCAGCCGGTACTGTGGTCGAAATCACAAAACCGGTGGTGTGCATAAACGTCGCCGTACCGACGATGGGCAGAAACGTGGTGTTCAGATTCACAATCCGGGCAAACGAAAGTTCGGCGTAGTAGGTTTGATTGGCCTGCAACGTGCCCGCCGGGATGGTATACGCGGTCAATGCCGCATCACTGGAATATCCGCTGAGGGCTATGCTTTCGACCGCAACCAGATCACCGCCCAATGTGGTGCCGGAAACAGGCGAAAGCGTGAAAGTGATGATCCCACCCGTCCCGCTGGAATATTGGGAGAAATTATTAAAATTCAACGTGGCGTCAGATGAAGCATTCACCACGAGCCGGCCCTGCCCATCCCAAGCTCCAGTGGTGACCTGCGGTGTTTCCGCAGGATACGCGTCACTCGCGCCCAGGGAAATTGGCAGCGTGGAGGTCCCGGCTGTGAAACTGTAGGAACCATTGGGAAAGGCGGCGTCGAGCGCAGACTTGGTGGTGTAGTTGTAGACAATGCCCAACGAACTGCTGCTGCCTACGAGCGTGTACTGCGATGAACCCGGCAGCGTGATCTTGGGCACCGGGTTGATCAGATTCAGACTGCTCCCGGTCAGATTGGCGGCGAAATGATAAGGTCCATTCGGATCTCCCGGAATGGCCTGACTGACCGGAGCAGATGCGGAGATCTGCAGGAAATCCCGTTTTTTGCCCACGCCATAACTCTCCAGACTGGCTTGGGCGAAACCTGTCGATGCAACCGAAACACCAAGAAAGGCGAGCGCAAGGCAGCCAGCACGACTCCAGAATGCGCGGGCAAAATTCGCGGGCGCGCACCGTTTTTCCAGACGAAAAACAAACCAAGCCACAAGCCGCCACAACGTGCTGGTTATGCCCGGTAAGAAGTCACGGCTGGGTAGACGGCGCAAAGACATGCCTTTAATGAGCAATGCCCAAGCCAGACCAGCCGATCACCGCGCATGTGATTGATAAAATGCCACTAACAATTAATTACTTTCAGGAGAATGTGACCTTCCGTTAATCCCACGGAGTTCACCGGAATCAGCGGAAATTTTTTCCCGGGCGGAATCATCCCGGCTGGTGATATTGTCCGGGCAAAAATTATCAGTGGTTCTCTGGTGTGGACCACACTCTGCAAATTTCACTTACTTCGCCACCACCGGAACCGTCGCATACTTTGCCGGGGGTTCCTGCCACTTGCTCCAGGCGGTGTCCCATTTGATTGCCTTGCCGCTGTAGTCAACATCACCCGCTTTGCCGCCACGAAATGCCACCCGAACCCGAATCACAACTTTGTCCTCAGTGCTTTTCACAGGAAAAGTAACCGAATAAGATGCCCTTGGGCCGTCGTTTTGGGAATAAGCAATGGGAATCCATGTCGTGCCGCCATCCGTGGTATAGTCGGAATGAAAAAAACCGACCTGCTCGCCGCCGCCGGCATCGGTGCTCGCCGCCACCAATACGGTGACTTTGCGCCCCGCCACCGCCGAAGAGGGAGCGGTGATGAAAATTTCGCGATTGACCGCATAGGCGGGAACGCCGGTGGCAATCAGGGTGATCGTGGCAAGAAACAGCCAGAGGCCGGCCCATGAACGCCGAGGGCGGGCTGCGCTGCGTGGTGTGCGGTTAAACGACCTCATTGCCTGGGTATTGGGTAAGTTCATGGTTGCAATCAATCCCTAGACCCAATCGGCCTTCGCTTGTGCCGTCAATTCATGAGTGCGACTTTGGGCAACAATTACCCGCCTGCCTGCTCGTCCGACAAACGGGGCCCAGAAAACCACCATTCAACCCGGTCGATTTATATTTCGGGCTCGTTCACCGAGGATTTTGTCCTTTCAATGCTCCCGCTTTGTCCCGTACTCCAAAAATCATTCTCATCATGGGTGTTGCCGGTTCCGGCAAATCAACCATTGGCCGGCTGCTCGCAGCCGCACTGGGCTGGCCTTATTTCGAAGCGGACGATTTTCATCCGCCGGAAAACAAAGAGAAGATGCGTCGGGGCCTTCCCCTCGATGATAATGATCGGATGCCCTGGCTGTCGGCGATTCGCGCCAAAATCGGCGAATGCCGTGCCGCCGGACAAAGCGCGGTGTTCACCTGCTCAGCGCTCAAAGAAAAATATCGCACCTTTCTTGGCCTGGGTGGGCCGGATATCCTGCTCGTCCATCTCACCGGCGACATTCAAACCATCCTGGCCCGAGTCGGACAACGGGAGGGTCACTACATGAAGGCCGAACTCGTGCAGAGTCAGTTCGATGCCCTGGAGTCGCCCCCGGAAGCTCTGACCGTCGACATCAAGCTCGCTCCGGATGCGATCGTGCAGACGATTTTGCGAAAAATAAACGGTGCGCCGTGATCGGGCGGTTCGGAGCAAATCCGCACAGTGGCCGGGTTCTGCCCCAAACAGCTTTGCTCTGTTTCTCTCCACTTCGCGCTAGACTCCACCCGCTCATTCCCGATTAATGCGGCATGGCCTGTACGGTTTTTACCATAGCAAATCAAAAGGGCGGCGTCGGCAAAACGACCACGGCGGTCAATCTCGCCGCCGCACTTGCCGAGCGCAAAATCCACACGCTGGTCGTCGATCTTGATCCCCAGGCCAATGCGACAAGCGCGCTGGGCATCGAGAAACAGGAAGGCAAAAGCCTCTACGGACCACTCCGTGGCGAGGGTGGCGCGTTTGAAATGCTCACGCCCACCACTTGGGAGCACCTGGCCATCATTCCCTCCGAAGTCGATCTTGCCGCCATCGAGATCGAACTGGCCCAACAGGAAAATTATCTGCTGCGCCTTCGCTCCGTGCTGGAGCCGATCCGCCAGTCCGGCGGCTATCGCGTCATCATCATCGACTGCCCGCCGGCATTGGGCATGCTCTCGATGAATTCCCTCGCCGCGGCCGATCACCTGCTGATCGCCCTCCAGTGCGAATACATGGCGCTCGAAGGCCTCGGGCAGATTTTGAAAGTCGTCGAACGTCTGAAAAATGCCGGCGTCAATCCCGCGCTTGATGTTGGCGGCATCGTGATGACGATGTTCGACAGCCGGATCAATCTGGCGAAACAAGTCGTCGAGGAAGTACGGCAGCATCTGCCGGAAAAAATATTCCAGACCCTCATCCCGCGCACGGTCCGCCTCAGCGAGGCCCCAAGCTTTGGCCAGCCGATCTTCGTCTACGATCCGCACGGCCCCGGCTCGGTTGCCTATCGCGCTCTCGCCAAGGAAATCGCCACGCGCTTCGGCTTGATGTACGGCGGAAAATAAGGCGCACGTCACTCAACTCCGACCGCCCTGCCCTGCGGTCGCTTGGTTCTGACGGAGCGTCCGACCCGCCTGGCCTGGCGGAACACTTCGCGGGGCTCCGGCCAGGACTCCCGCCGGCCATAGCGCAAACGCAACAGCTCGCTGCGCACGCGCTCCACAGATTCATCGGGTCCTGCGGCAGTCTCGCCAGCCGGCTTCAATCGGCCGAGCCAGTGACCCGCCTCGCTTCGCACCGGGTCGTAATTGCCGGGTTCCCGCCACATCCGCCACGCCAGCCGGCTCCAATGCCACGCCCGCAGCAGAGCCCACACCAGCACCATCAGGCCGGCAGTCAGTTGAATCACTTTGCCGGTGCGGGTGAAATCCCAGGGACCGGCGAGCCAGGCCTTCAGTTTCAGGGCGAGCTCATCCAGACGTCTTCGCAGGGCGGCACCGGAGTCGGTCGTGAAGGCTTTCACGTCCTCGAACATTTTCACCTGCTGCTGCGCATCAAAATTAACGATGCGGCGGTACCAGATCATGCGCAAACTGTCGAAGCGCGCCGACCAACTGCTGTCCTGTTCCTGCCGCGCGAGGGTCGTGGTACTCGCCGCCCCTTCGCTGGTTGTTGCCCCCGGGGTGGGATCGACGCGAAACCATTCGCCCGCGTCATCAAATACTTCGGCCCACGCGTGGGCATTGGAATTCTTCACCATGTAATAATTCTCAAACGTATTTAATGTCCAGCCGTGAAATCCTGCCACCACCCGCGCGGGATGCCCCGCCGCACGGCAAAGCACGGTCAGACTGGCGGCAAAATATTCGCAAAAACCCGGCTCATTCGAGTCCAGCCATTTGACGATGTCATCCTCCTCCTTGGGGCCCGGCGGAATCCGCGATGCCATGGCGTAGCTGTGTTTCTTGCGCAACCAGTCGGTGGCTTTTTGCGCAAAGCCGGCCGCAGTCGTTTTTTCCCCGGCGGTGATTTCCTGCACAATTCTGCGCAGCACCGCTTCGTTCTCCCTCCCGGCGGGCTGGAGCAGGGTGAGGCTTTGATCGTATTCTTTTCTCTCGCCTGACACCGGTTGCCTGGGGAAGTACGCGTCAGCCATCCGGGAGTTCGGCACCACACCGTCAAGACGGAATGAAACCATCGACATCGATTCACTCCGCAGCGCGACCAACTGGAGCCCCTTGAAAAACTGAACAGCCAGGTGGTTGCCGGGCTCCAACATGGCGAAACTTCCCGGCAGCGGCAAAAACCGGCTGACCTCCGGTTCCACATAAAAAGTCCATTGGCCGCCGGTCGGATGCATGGGGAGCGCCCCGTTGTGGTTTCTTATCGTCTGCGTCCGCGGCGTCATTGCCCGCAAAACATTCCGCAACCCTTCCGACATCCGAAACCCTTGCGGCGTGTATTCATCCAGGACAATCAACCGAAAATAGGGAACTTCATGCAATGAGCCGGGATCGCTCAGATCCACGCGTATCGCGAGACTGTCATCGCGCACCAGTTCGCTCACTTCGCCGAATTTGACGGTCTCGCTGAAGCCGGTGCGGGTCTTGCGCGTGATGTATTTGTCGAGGAAGAATCCGCTCCCCACATCGAAGCGCGGGATGACCATGAAAAGCAGCGCCGAAAATGCCACCACGAGAACAAACAGTCCGCTGGCAAAGCCAAGCAGCCGCCAATTCGCGACCTGACGCAGACGGATGAAAAATCCGCCCCACCCCAAACGCGCCCAGGCTGGCACTTCCCGCATCTCTTCCGGACGCATCACCCGCGGACCGGTGTCGGTCATGTCGATCAAGGTCACACAGAGCAGAAATCCCAGGGCGCACGCGGTGAACAGCAGCAGCAAAATGGCAAAGCCCAGCGACACCGTGAGCACGCCCGCCACCACAATCAGGAACAGGCCCAGCACGATCAGTTGCAAGTCCTCGCGTTTCCGCCGGTAGGAAATCGCCCGGTAAAGCACGAGGAGAATGGCCAGCCGGATCAGCGCGGGCAAAGTATCCTTGCTGAAATAAAAATCCGCCACCACCGCGATGATGATGGCCGGCACCGAAAGCCGCCAGAGCAGCGTGGGAAGATGAGCCGGCAGTTGCGGCCAGATCAGCGCGGCGAGAATCACCAGACTCGTGACCACGACCAGCGAGAGCGCCTCCACATCGAGGAAGAACACCGTCCAGAGCGAGACCAGCGCAAGCAGGCCGCCGAGCAGCCACTTCAACCGGCGCATTTCGTCGGTATTAAGCTGAGGCCGTGGGGTTGCCGTCGACATAAGCGGTGACTCCGCGCGCTCCTTCGGGCGCAAACGTGATGACATTGCGGGTACTGCCCGGCTCAGCGGGACTTTCGGCCGCAATCAGCGGTTGCAGACGGGCCAGATCATCCAGGAAAGCCTCCACATCGCGCACTTTCAGAATATCGCGCACCCCACCGCCGTTGATTGACACGCCCTGCAACCGGCCGGTGGCAAACAGATCCTCGGCCAGCGTGCCGGCAAAACTGCACAACAGCTCAAATTGTTCCGGCCGGGCCCACAACGATGCCGGCGTATCGAGTCGCAGCGTGAAGCCATCCCGGGACTCCGCCGCAAACTGGCGGACCATCATCTGCCCCAGCCGCGCACTGGCCTTCCAGTGAATCAGCCGGTGTGAATCACCCTGCGCATATCTGCGGAGCGCCAGCAAATCCTCCCCGGAGCCGGCCCGAACGGTGCGGCGGCCTTGCCGGAGGCCAGACTGCGCGGCAGTGCTGTTCCGCCAGAGGTATTCGATCTGCGCGGGCCAGACCAGCACGGTTTGCCTGAGGCCGGTGCCGATATTCTTTCGCAAAAAACCAAAAGGGAAAAGCGAGCCGACGGCCACCAGTTCCAACAGGGCGGCACCGCGCCGCATGGGTTTGTAGCCCCATTCGAGAGTCGCCTCTCCGCCGGGTTCCAACCGTTCGCGCAAGGACACTCTGCCGCGAGTGAAGGTTTTCTCAAACGCCTTGAGCACCTCCCGCACGCTGATGTCCGCCTCTTTCGGCTCGTCCGTCGGCGTGCACTGCGGATGGGTGGAAAAATCAAACCAGAGGCCGTAGCTCGGCAGCCATTTTTTCTCATTCTTCACCTGCACCGGAATCAGTGTGTCGTGACCGGCCCGCCACGGGCCGGCCGGTGGCAGCCGCCAGCTCACGCCCATGAAATTAAACCAGGAGAGCAGTCCGCTCAGCAGCAGACAGGCCAGGAGCAACGAGAGCGTGATGAAGAGAATGTTGCTCGCCGTATTGTAGGCCGCGGTGCCGATGCCCATGGAAAGCCCCATGAGAAACACGCCGGGGATCGTGATCGATATCCGATGCCGCTTGGGCGGGAAGATGAGTGACCAGAGCAACACCTTCCACTCAAATCCCCGCCGCGCGCGATCGGGCGCACCCGGGCCGTGCCAAACCGAAGAGGAGGTGACCGCAGACGAGGAATTCATGCTTCACCTCGGAAAATTCCAAACGCCAATGGCCAAAATCCAAACAGAAAGCAGACAGCTGTTTCCCTTTTCAGCATGGAATCGTGGGTCGAACTTGGCCTTTGGACGTTTGGCGTTTGAGATTTTTAGACCGGTACCGGCAACGTCCCCACGATGCGACGCAGCGCCGCCAGCACCGTGCGACGCTCTTCCAACGCATCCGAAGTTTGCCGGCCCAGCGAAAGCCGGTGGGTCAACACCGGACCGACCATCTCCTGCACATCCTCCGGCACCACGAAATCGCGTCCACGGAGAAGCGCCCTCGCCTGCGCCGCCACCCGCAGAGCCAGACCGCCGCGCACGCTGATGCCCGATTTGAATTCCACCTCGGTACGCGTCGCGGTCACAATTTTCAAAATATAATCGAGCACGCTGTCCTCGACGAAAACCTTGCCGGCGAGCGCCTGCAGTTTCAGCACTTCGGTGCGCGTCACCACGGCATTGAGCGCGATGGCATCATAGCCGAGCTTGGGGGAGCGCAGGATATCCATCTCGTCGGTCGGCTGCGGATAGCCCATCTGCACCCGCATCAGGAAGCGGTCCATCTGGCTTTCCGGCAGTGGAAACGTGCCCTCGTAATCCACGGGGTTCTGTGTGGCCACCACCATAAAGGGAGCGCCTACCGTGTGCGCCGCGCCATCCACGGTCACTTTCGCCCGGTCCATCACCTCAAGCAACGCGGACTGAGTCTTCGGTGTGGCGCGGTTGATCTCATCGGCCAATACGATGTTGGCGAACACCGGACCGGGTTTGAAAATAAACTCCTTTACGTTCTCGTCGTAAATTGAAATTCCAGTGACATCGCTCGGCAGCAGATCGCTCGTGAACTGCACCCGTGAAAACGCGCAATCCATCGAGCGCGCGAGCGAGTAGGCCAGAGTAGTCTTACCCACGCCGGGCAGATCCTCGATCAGCAGGTGGCCGCCCGCCAGCAGGCAGATGAGCGTCTGGTCGATCACGTCATCCTTGCCCTTGATCGTGACCCGCATGTTGGTCCGCAGCCGGTTGAGAGCTTCGCGCGCCACCGCGACATCAGGAGCAGAAACAAAATCACTCATGAACGGATATTACCGCTGTTGCGGGGTCACGCAAATGGAATTCCGCGTAGTTGCTTTCCCCTCAGGGTTGAACTTTGATCGGGCCGCCCTTAACATGCGCGACGATAATCAAGAAGACGAAGCTTCCTCGTTTGAAGACGATTCCCCGACTGAAACGCCCTTTGATCCGCAACAAGGAATATGGTTCAAATACGGGCGCATTTATTTGGACCGCGCTAATCAAATCGAGCAATTTGAAACACACTGTGGATACTCTCTGCCAAAAGATTTCCTGGAATTAATCGGGGAATATTGCTCAGGCGGATTTGACGGTTGGTATCAAATCAAGACAGGCAGTTATGGAAGCATAGTTTGGGCACGCCTTCTGTTGATGAAAATGCCGGATGACGTCGATCGCGACATGCATAAGCGGTCATCGAACAAAGAGCGTAATTACATCACAACTGAGTTACTCCATACAAAAAGATCCATTTTTTACTCAAAAGATGGGCAGCTTGAGCGGTTTCCCTTTGGTACGGCTTATTGTTTCAAAACGGATAACACAGGATCAGATGGCTATCTCGTCTTTGATCTCAGAGACGCGAATCGAGTGAAATTTGTTTCCGACCAAGAACCCAAAGAAGTACTGATTTCAGCAACCTTCACTGAAATGACGTTAAAATCCGTATTTCAGTTTTACGGGTAATCACCCGCGAGTTCATCGGCGTGGCGACAAGCGCCGGCCCTACGAAAAACAAAAACGGCTGCCGATAATGGCAGCCGTTTAGAGAATGAATTATCGTTGCGATTAGCTAGCAGCGATCGCGGCCTTGACGAGCTCGACAAACGACTTCGCTTCCAGTGCGGCGCCGCCGATGAGGCCGCCGTCGATGTCTTTTTGGGCGAGCAGTTCGGGGGCATTCGAAGGTTTCATCGAACCGCCGTAGAGGATGCGAACCTTCTGGGCCAGCGGGGCTCCGTACAACTTGGTGAGCAGTTCGCGGATGTAAGCGTGGACTTCCTGCGCTTGAGCAGTCGTTGCCACCTTGCCGGTGCCGATGGCCCAGACGGGCTCGTAGGCGATCACGACGGAGGTGAGCTGCTCGGCGGTGACGCCGACCAGACCGCCTTCGAGCTGCTTCTGCACCACGGCCAGTGTCGAACCGCCTTCGCGTTCGGCGAGAGTCTCGCCGACGCAGAGGATGGGCTTCAGTTGGTTGGCCAGAGCAGCGAGGGTCTTCTTGTTCACGAAAGCGTCGGTGTCACCGAAATAGGTCCGGCGCTCACTGTGGCCGAGAATCACGTAGGTGACGAACAGGCCACGCAGCATTTCGGCAGAAACCTCGCCGGTGAAGGCGCCGTTTTTCTCGGGGTGCATGTTCTGCGCGCCGAGTTTCAGGGCCTGCCCGTCGAGGGCGCGGCCGACGCTTTCCAGGGCGGTGAACGGCGGGCAAAGCACGACATCGACGGAAGTCTCGCGGCCGATGGCGGCGAGAATTTCCGTGGTCAGCGCGGCGCCGTCGGCGGCCGTCTTGTTCATTTTCCAGTTACCAGCGATAAGTTTTTTTCGGATCATGGGAGGGAGGTTGAAAATTATTTAGGCAGGTTGCGCGCTTGTCGTGCAATGTTGCGACACAAGGTCGCAACCACGTTTTTATGTTTCCAGGAATGCCACGCCGGGAAGGATCTTGCCTTCGAGGAGTTCGAGGCTGGCGCCGCCGCCGGTGGAGCAATGGGTGACCTTGTCCACGATCTTGCATTTCTTGGCGGCCGTGGCGGTGTCGCCGCCGCCGACAACAGTGATCGCGCCGGCTGCGGTGGCCTTTGCAAATGCGGCGGCCATGGCCTTCGTGCCCTCGGCAAATTTATCAACCTCGAACACGCCGGGAGGTCCGTTCCAGATGATCGTCTTGGCGCGACCGATGGCCTGCGCGAAAAGTTCGCGTGACTTTGGGCCGGCATCGAGGCCCATCCAACCGGCGGGAATTCCCGATTTGTCGTCGGCGATGCCGGTTTGTACGGCAGCGATATCAGCGGGCGAGCCGGGAAACCGGTCGGCAGTCACGAAATCAACCGGAAGCGTGATTTTCACGCCCTTGGCTTTCGCTTTCGCAAAGAGCTCTTTGGCTATTTTCGCGCCTTCGACGTCGAAGAGGGAGTTACCGATTTCCATTCCTTCAAGTTCCTTCTTGAACGTGAAGGACATGCCGCCGCCGATGATGATCTCGTTGGATTTCTCAAGGAGATTGTTGATGAGCGGAATCTTGTCGGCGATCTTCGCACCGCCGAGGATGGCCAGCAGCGGCCGCGCCGGATTTTCGATGACCTTGGCGAAAGCGAGGAGCTCGGCTTCCATGAGAAAGCCGGCGGCTTTAACCGGAAGAGAGACGCCAACCATTGAGCTGTGCGCACGGTGGGCGGTGCCGAAAGCATCGTTGACATAAACGTCGCCGAGTTTCGTGAGCGAAGCACGGAAGGCGGCTTCCTTGGCCGGATCGGCCTTGAGCTTGGTCTCGGTGCCATCGGCGTTCTTGATCTTCACCTTGCCCTCTTCCTCGATATGGAAGCGGAGATTTTCCAGCAATACCACGGCGCCGGGAGCGAGCTTGGCGCAGGCGGCTTCAACGGCCGGACCGACGCAGTCGTCGAGAAACGTGACTTTTTTTCCGAGCAGTTTCTCCAATTCCACCGCAACCGGCTTGAGGGAGAATTTGGCGATCTTCTGGCCATCCGGCCGGCCCAGATGGGACATCAACACGACCGAGGCACCCTTTTCGAGAGCAAACTTGATCGAGGGCAACGCGGCGGCGATGCGCTGGGTGTTGGTGATGGCGCCGGTGGTCTTGTCCTGCGGGACATTGAAATCGACGCGCATAAGAACGCGTTTGCCGGCCAGGGAGAGATCGCGGAGTGATTTGAATTTGGGCATAGGAGGGCGGTAAAAAAATTAACCACGGAACACACAGAATACACAGAAATGTTTCATTCCGTGTTTTCCATGTATTCCGTGGTTACGGATTTAAAGGATTAGAGTTTGGCGGCGATCTTGCTGGTTAGTTCGACGACGCGGTTGGAATAGCCCCACTCGTTGTCGTACCAACTGACGAGCTTGAAGAACTTGCTGTTCAGCTCGATCGAGGAGCCGGCATCATAGATCGACGAACGCTTGTCGTGGATGAAATCCGTAGAGACGACTTCGTCGGTGGTGTAGCCGAGGATGCCCTTCAGGTAGGTCTGCGACGCCTTTTCGAGAGCGGCGTTGATTTCTTTGAGGGAGGTTTCCTTGGTGGTCTTGAAGGTCAGATCGACAACCGAGACGGTCGGGACCGGAACGCGGAGAGCCATACCGGTGAGCTTGCCCTTGACCGCTGGGATCACGAGCGCGACAGCCTTGGCGGCACCGGTGGAGGATGGGATGATGTTCTGGGCGGCGGTACGGCCACCCTTCCAGTCTTTCTTCGATGGGCCGTCGACCGTCTTCTGCGTCGCGGTGTAGGCGTGGACAGTCGTAAGGAGACCTTCTTCGAGACCGAAACCTTCCTTGATGAGCACGTGCACGAGCGGCGCGAGGCAGTTCGTGGTGCAGGAAGCGTTGGAGATAATATTGTGGTTGGCGTAGTCGAGCTTGTCGTCGTTGACGCCCAACACCACGGTGATGTCCTCACCCTTGGCGGGAGCTGAGATGATGACTTTCTTGGCGCCGGCGGCAATGTGGCCCTTGGCTTTTTCCGCCTCAGTGAACAAACCGGTCGATTCGATGACGAGCTGGACGCCCAGTTTGGCCCAAGGAAGGTCCGCCGGTGTTTTGGCAGAAACCACCAGGATGTCCTTGCCGTTCACAATAAGCACATCGTCCTCGGTCTTGTCGGGCGAAGACTTCTTGGAGCCGACCGTGCCCTGGAATTTGCCCTGGGTGGAGTCGTACTTCAGCAAGTAGGCCAAGTTGTCGGCCGGCACGATATCGCCGACGGCGACAACATCGAGGGTGGTACCGAGCAGACCTTGCTCGACCAGCGCGCGGAATACGAGGCGGCCGATGCGGCCGAAACCATTGATTGCTACTTTGACAGCCATATTATGTGTGGGTTGAAGGACGGTAAGAGTCTCCACTGAAAGAGTCGTTGTGCGGTTTGGCAAGTGCGTTGCTGAAAATCTGCCCCGTTATGCATAGTAGCGGGCAATATTTGCGTCATACACAGTGGAGAAATACCCTATTCGGCGATCCAAAGACCGCAGCCGAGTCCGGGAATTAACAAATCTGGTGTCACGGTCCCCAACGGCGCAGGCCGGCTTCTATCATAAAAACATTCGTGATCGGCCACCATCTGCCAGCCCTCCCGGGCGATTTCACCGATCGAAACCGTCACATCATCCAGCAATGGGTTGACCGCGAACATGAGCCTTTGCGGTCCTTCGGAACCATCGGCATTGTAGATCAGGACGAGCGCGGTCTTGTCCGGCCCCGTGATAGCCCGGAAAAATCCTTCCCCCGGCCGGGAGTAACGGCGCAAAAATTTTCCTCGTTCTGACCGGCGGAACGCGATCCATGCGGCGAAGTACTCGTGGGTGGCCGGATAGCGGCGCATCCGGCGGTAATCGAGGGCGTTCAGCTCGCCCCGCTTGTAGGTGTTGTTCACGCCATATTTCGAGCGCAAAAAATCCTGCCCGGCCGCCAGCAGCGGAATTCCCACCGAGGTGAACAGGACGGCCGCCATCAGATGGGTGCGGCGCACATCATTGAGAGTCGGCCTGAATCCGTTGTTGTCGCGGTTTTCCGTGATCACATCCAGCCAGGTGCGGTCATCGTGCGATTCGGTGTAATTGACCGTTTGCGCCGGCCAGAAGGCAAAATGCCAGGGCGAACCCTTCACGAAATATTCCAGTTTCTCGGCGGTGGCCCGGCCATGCACATACTCGCGCAGGAAATCACGGTAACCGTCGTTCCACGAGGCCCAGCCGGTCGGTCTCAGCGCCGCGGCAATGTGACCGCGGAAACTCCAGGGCTCGGCAATGAGCACCACATCTGTTTTGGCCCGCTTCAGGGCAACCTCGATATCCCGCAACACATCCACGCCGATCAGCTCGGCGAGATCGAAACGGAAACCGTCCACTCCGTAGGTTTCCATCAGATGAACACAACTGTCGATGATCAGCCGTTTCATCATCGCGGAGCGGCAGCGGGTGTCGTTGCCGCAGCCGCTCCAGTTGGCCAGGACGCCGTCGTCGCCCAGTTGAAAATAATAAAGTTTGTCGATGAAGAGCAGATGCGCGGGCTCGCCAACGTGGTTGTAGACCACATCGAGGATGACCGCGATGCCCTGCCGGTGAAACGCCGCCACCAGCTCCTGCAATTCCCGGACACCCGAAGCCTTCGCCGGGTCGCTTGAATACGCGCTGGCGGGGGCGAACCAGTTGCACGTCATGTAGCCCCAATGATATTCTTCGCGGGTCCGGTTGTCGAATTCCTGCACCGGCTGCAATTCCACAGCGTTCACCCCGAGCTTTTTCAGATAAAAATCCGGGCTCTCAACCCATTTTTTTAACCCGGCAAAGCCCAGCCGTTCGTCGGGCTTCAGGGCGATCGGCGCCAGCGCCGTCAGGTCGCGCACATGCACCTCCGCCATCACGAGATCCTGCCACGCGGGCACTTTGAAAACATGTTCCGACTTCCCCACCCACGCCAAATCCAGCACGATGCCGGGCCCCTCGTGACCCACGGCCGCCAGGGCATAAGGATCGAGCACTTTCTGGCTGGGATGGAAACTGCCGAAATGATTCTGCGGTCCGCCGAGCGAATACCAATAAAACCACCCGTGCATGTTGCGGTCGAGCCGCGCCTCCCAGACTCCGCGCCATTCCCCGCCCTCCATTTTTTGGTCGAGTTCGTAGGTGAACACCTGGTCGGGCGCATCAAGCTTTTTTGCCACCAGCAGACGGACGTACTTGGCCCGCGGCGCGAAAAGACGGAAGAGGGTTTCATCTTTGCGCACCACCGCACCGAGCGGCAACAGGCTGCGCATCGCATGAAAATACCGCCCCAACCGCAACCGCACCTTGGTCGACTGCTGGCCGTCGCGCAGATGGATGACGCTGTAGCCGCGGCTGGGCTCCAGCGGTTCACTCGCGGTGAATTGAAAAAGATTCCGCCCGGTGCGATGGCGGTGGAGCACCCGGTTGATGATCCCCTTGCTGTCGACCACGGCGTTGCTCGCATCCGGCGGCAGATCAAGCCAGTGTTGGTCACCAGTCACAAATTTGAACTGCTGCGGGGTTTCCCGCTGCAACAGCGAGGCGTCGGTGCGCAGCAACCAGACCTCCCGACCCAGCAACTCCCCGGGTTCCAGCCTCCATTCCAGCCGGCCCACGGCGGCCTGCCAGCCATTGAAATCGCCGGCCACATAGACCGGGGTGCGGCCGAAATTCACCCAACTGTGCTCGGTCGGGTCGAGGACAAACACCAGCTTTCCCTCGGCATCGACATAGTACGCCGCCTCCTCCGCCTGCAACTCCGGCGGGGCCGGCCTCAGGTCGGTCAAGGTATAGGCCTTTTCGCCTGGCACCAAGATCGGCAGGGAATTTTCCAGCCAGTCGGCATCCAGCTCAATGACTCCGGTGGTCGCCGAGGTCAGCCAGGCACGGAGAATGCGATGATCGGGTTGGAGCACGTGGGTTATTTCGTCAAAGGAGTGAAGGCGGCCAAGACCGGTTTTCCTTCCAAATAGGCCGGCAGCGGCGCGCCGAGCAGGTAAAGCACAGTGCATGCCGTATCCTCCGTTCTCACTTCCAAGTCGGCGATTTGGGTAAGATCAAAGCCTGCCCGTACTCCCGGACCGCTCGCAATCCATGGAATATGCCGGCTCCGGGCATCATCGGCGCCGTGGCTTTTCCCCTGCCCGCCATGATCGGCGGTGACGATAATCAAGGCCGATTTTCTCAGCCCCGCCTCCTCCAGAGCCGCCACCACGCGGCCCACCGCCCTGTCGGCAAGAGCGATGGCGGCCAGTTGTTCCGCCGAGCCCCAGCCAAACTGGTGCCCGATCCGGTCCACCGTGGGAAAATGCACAAACAGCAGATCGGGTTTCAACAGCCCGATCGCTTTCACCGCCTCGTCCGCCACCTCGGCATCGGACTCCAGATTTTTCTCCGGCACGAAAGCATAGTCGAGCGTACCCGGCTTCGTCAGCGGTCCGAACTTATTCTTCCCACAGACCAACGCCGTGGTGTAGCCGCCCAGTTTTGCCGTTTCAAAAATGGTCGGAAACAACGGATAAACCGGCTGGGAAAACGGCAGGTCGCCGTTCCATTCGATGCCATGCTTGTTTGGCGTCATGCCGGTCAGCATGCTGACGTGCGAGGGCAGAGTGACCGAAACCGCCGTGGTCTTCGCCCAAAAAGTGTAAGCCCCCTCCTTCACCATCGCATGGAGCACGGGTGTGTCCGCCAGCAGCAGCCGGTCGGGCCGCAATCCGTCGATGCTGATGACGACAATCCGTTCGATGGCCGGAATGGGACGCACCGGCCGCGGCGGCACTGCGTGCAGAACCGCACTGCCGAGCACCAGCCCAAGTACAAGTAACCGGAAAAGATTATTCACACTCATTATCCTAAGTCATAACATAAGAGTCTGTCGAGCCCCTCCAAAAACATCCTTGCGGAATAATGCCTGTTCCTGATTTCCCATCCTTGTCATTCTGCAATTTGATCACGATCGCACCGGACACGGCTCATACTTGCCCGCTTTGGCCAAAAATTCGTCCTCGCGACCGTTCGGTTTGTTACAAACGGATGACAATGTTCGCAGTCACAATCTCCACTTCCTGCCCACATACAGTCGGATCGCCGGCTGCAATTTTCGCTCCAAGAGCCAAGCCAGGCCAATGGAAAGCCCGACCAGCAGTGCGACTCTCAGGGTAAAGATCCCCGGAGCAAGCTCCGGGGCATTTGATTAAGACAGCTCGAAACCCATCTGCCCCTTGTGCAACTGACGATAGTCACTCTTCCCGCCCTGCCCCTGCACATACGCGGCTATCACCCTCT